>Ga0255380_10091_pt1 | contig 14621 bp, 6 predicted proteins | sample ANMaggSeSYBR01G8_FD_182107 | JGI IMG/M metagenome (GOLD analysis project Ga0255380, IMG submission 182107) | Sediment cell enrichment communities from methane seep in Santa Monica Basin, California, United Staets - ANME aggregate JGI... | ecosystem: Environmental > Aquatic > Marine > Cold seeps >... | reverse complement strand
GTCTGCAGTGAGTATGAGGGGAAATACATATTGATTGCTGTCCTGGAAGTTCCTTATGGCTCTGACGATGATGATGTCGTTTCTCTCACTATGGATTGTGGACGGTTCCCCGGCCTTTGTTTCGATTATATTATCGCGTATGCGTTTGTATTCCCTCATTGCGATATATGCAGCTTTTCTTGATTTTTTGGGTTTTCGGTTCTTTAGTTCATCCAGCAGTTCACCGTGATAAAGTGCATTTTCTTTCATCTCGTAGATAAGGTGTGGGAAGTACTTGTGGTTGATAGATGATTCTATTTCATCATATACGGTATCCACTACCAGATAATGCGGATTCGGGATGTTCAGTTTGGAGAACGCGGCCTGGTAGAAAAGGTTGGTATCGGGAGCAAAATAGATGGTCCGGTCTAACTTGTTAAGGGCACTGAGTTTTTCCTGGAATTCAACCATGTTGTCATACTGGATTATGCCGCTCAGGAGCATACAGTACTTAATGTCATCAAACGAGGGAAGCTCGTCTGTATGGGTACTGTATTCATATAATTCCTTCATTACCTCTACATCGGATTGCACATTGATGTGGTAGCCATTCCCCGATGGTCTGGCTTTTACCATCTTAAGGTCGTACAGCGGATAGTCGATAACAATGGTATCTTTGGCTATGAGGTTTAGCAGTATCTGCAATTCATTGCTGTGAATGATGATCTCATTGTTTTGTTGCATTCATAGTCCTCACTGCCTGTTCTTTAAAATCGTTGATATGTTGTGTCTGGAAAGGTATCATCATGAAAGGCGCTGCTTAATGTCCTTGACCGATAGATAGAATACATGGATGATTCTCTATGGTGACTTCTTGTGTTGAATCGTTTATGTGGATTGGAATTTTATCTACCCCTTTTAGTTATTTTTCAAAAAATACATTTTTATACTATAGATTATGAAATATATATACTCATATTGAGATTGTCGGAAAAGCCTAATATTCAAATATTTTAGCTTTGCTGTCTAAACTTGAACAGGTGCAGCATGCTGATTTAGCTTTAACAATATTTCTGGAATTTTCAATTTAGGCGCTTTTAAGGTACTTTTCCGACAATCTCATATTAGTAATAAAAATTTAGGTAAAAAAAATCCACTGGACTTTATATTAAACCCAGATGTAAAATAAAATGAATGAAGTTCAGGCAAATCGTGGTATATACGACATAAATGCCAGATATAAAACCGAAATGGAAGGATATAGGACACGAATGTCGTATATGAGGGAGTTGTGCGTCATGCAAAAAGATAATCGGAGAAATTTTAGCAAATGAGTAAACATCTGACAATTCGAATGGCTTGGCATGATAACAATTGGGATGGCAAAATATGTCGCAATCCCGAAGGTAATACATATTGTACTGGCGCTCATTCACTATTATCCGGAAGAATTGAGAAAAATAAAAAGACGGAAATAGAGCAAGCACTTAAGGGAAAATGTATAAATGGAAATTTCGATCCTGAAAACGTCCCACCCTGTTATTGGAGTATCAATGCTTTTGGAGATAGCCCTTTTGATGTAAAACATTCCCATGCTTTCAGAGGGGTAAAACACACCATTACCGATATGGTAAACCCATACTCTGTTTTTACTTGGCCTTTTAAACTCTCCTTCGTACATACCGATAAAAGCAAAGCCATACACGGCAGCTACTGGCCAGATCTGGAACAACGGATCAAGGATTTCATAAACAAATTTAAAAAAGACGAATCCATCATTTTCTTCTATGCCAATTATGACAACCCCATATCAGCCGATGAGATGAAATATCTGTTGTTGGGTTGCTCGGTTATGAAAGAAACCAAATCCCCAGAGCATTTCCCTTTTACAGAGAAAGAACTGGATCGTATGGGTAAAGGCAAGTCAGGGAGCCAAATGAAGAACTTCTCTACCTTGAACTGGGCTATTCAATTCACTCATCAAAATAATAAGTCTGTATTATTACCTTATTTGGATTACATCAAACACGTCGAAGAATTTCCGGAAGAATTTGAAAAGTTGGACGATATCAAGGTAGTGATTGATGAGCCATCGTTGGTGCGCAGCTTCAAGTATGTAGCTATGGACATTGATGACGATAAATGCCTCTACCTCCTCTACAAAATCCGAAAGTCCATTTACAAAATAAGGGAACACAACCGGCAAGTCATTCATCACGACATGGAAGAAGAAGAAAAGCGAATTGAAGCCCTCATTAAAATGGTGTGGGAACGCAGAAGCTTGTATCCTACATTGGACAAGGTGCTAAAGCATTTCCTTAAAAGGGATTGTAAAGATTTGGCTAATGCCATAAAAGGAATTCTTAAAAAAGATTTCGACTTGCTTCAATGTTTTGAAGATATTGCCAGAGGGGATATTCCAGAAGAGCTTGAAGATTTTGAAGATGAATTGGACGACCTAATGGCACCTCAGTTCAAGCGCAAATACAAGGCGTATTTGAAACTGTCCTTATTCAATCTTACAGATCACCAAATCAATCGCATTATCAAATATCATCACAACAGCATTGTAACTGGGATGGAATCCAATCCATACCTAATGTATGAATATTACGAACCAGAACCGCCAGAAAACGAAATGGACATTCCTGACCTAGTGGATGAATCCATCGATATATACAAGATTGATGTGGGCATGATACCAGATAGTCGTTTTGTCAAGCGTCACCGTAAAATTCAGAACATAAGAGAATCAAGCCCGAAACGCATACGCAGCCTGATGATTGAATATTTGTGGAGTCTTGAGGGAGCAGGACATACCTATGACAATTTGCGGAGCATTATCAAAAACATCAAAGAATACCCATTGATTTTCCATACGGAAGCCAATATTGATGAAAATGGTATTCTGGACATGGAAGATGAATACCGAAATCATTTTCAGGAACGTCTGCACATTAAGTCTGAAGGACAGGAAAAATACATCTACTTGAAAGAACTGTATAAAGCAGAGCTTAGAATAAAGGAAAAGATTACACTACTCCTAAACCGCACTCAGCATCCTGATAAAGGATTGGATTACCCTAAATATATAGATGAGAGTGTAAAAGACCTGAAAAAAAGGATTAAAGGATTTGAGGAAGGACAGTTCAGGGAAGAGCGAAAAAAACTCTACGAAAACGTTTTCTCCAACTCTCTTTTTCTGCTTACGGGTAAACCTGGTTCAGGGAAAACCTACGAAACCAGCCATGTGATTGAGCACCTTACATCATTGAATCAAGGTCTAGAAATACTTGCCCCAACTGGAAAAGCAGCCCTGCGTATTTCTGAAAATATTAGAAACAATACCGATTTGAATATTAAAGCTAATACCATAGATCGCTACATATTTGAAAATGGATTCTGGTGGGCTTATGAAGATTGGGATCGCTTACATAACTTGCCAGAAAAAGAAAAGCTGACAATTTCCAACTTGATCATTGACGAAAGTTCAATGATTGACCTCCATAAGCTGTATATTCTGTTTTCCATAATCCGGTTTAATGATGTATATCCTAAACGAATCATTTTTGTTGGTGATGAAAATCAGTTGCCACCTATTGGATTCGGTAAACCGTTTCATGATATCATTAATCATGTGGTTTCAAAAGACACCTTATTTGAAAAGAATTATATTCATCTTTCTACTAATTGCCGCCAAGAAAACGATTTAAACATCGTTAAACTCGCAGAAGCTTTTTCAGATAAAACCCGCTATTTTGAAGAATCGCTCAACCTTCTTTACAAAAAAGGAAAGGTGTCTGACGGATTGGAAGTTAATTACTGGAAAACCAAAGATGAACTTTTTAATGCACTTAAAAATCGAATAAAAGGTTTGATGGAAGAAGAACTGTCTGTTGAAAATGATAGCATTGATACAAAAATTAAGGAATTTAAGACTGATTCATCAAAAAATTACCTGAAAAATAGAAAGAAACAAATTCAAAAGGAATTGAAAAGTGGAAATGTTATAAAAAAATTCAATTTAGTCCACGGCTTGTATGATAATGGCTTTGTACCCTTCATAGATTCCGATTTCAAAAAAATTATCAACCTTGAAAGCATGCAGTTGCTTAGTCCATATAATCCGGGTTTCTTTGGCGTATTGGGCTTAAACAAAATGATTCAATCCGAATTCCGAAACACTTCCATCAAAAATCCGAATACTGCTTTCTATCATGCGGATAAATTGATTCGAATATCAAATTATTACACTGGTTATGGAAGGAATAAAAAATTGACTCTTTCAAATGGTTCCATTGGAGTAATCAACAATCACAAAGATGGAAAAAAATACTATTTTAGTGATGCTGATTACGTGCTAAAATGGATCGATGAGGAGGAACAATTTAATCTGGCATATTCTATTACTGTTCATAAATCACAGGGGAGCGATTTCACAAATGTATTTCTCATTATTCCAAACAAGCTCAACTTGTTAAATAAGGAGCTTGTGTACACCGCCCTTACACGCTCAAAACAACGGCTTTTCCTATACATATATGATGAGAAAGAAAACTTACTGGTTAAATCAAAGGGCATTTCTGCCCTGTTGACAAGACAATCTTCAATATTTGAGAAGCCGGAAGATAAAAGGATAAAATATTACCCGAGAAAAGGAGAGAAGCCTGTTAAATCTAAAGCTGAGTATATTATTCATCAAGCTTTACAACGAAGCGGTCTGAAATTCCAGTATGAACAGGAGTTACGTCTTGAGAAATTGAATTTCCCAATACACCCGGATTTTGTGATTGAATTGGAAGATAATACTAAAATTTATTGGGAGCATCTGGGAATGTTGGACACACGCAAGTATTTCAATGATTGGATAAGAAGAAATAGAGATTATCAGGAACATTCCTTATTCGATTATGTAGTAACAACAGACGATATGAGCGGTATCAAGGATGAAATGCTTGAGCAGGTCATTGACGATATTCGAAACAAGAGGTTGAAAGTAACACCTGAAAACAAATTTTCAAACCATCATTATCAATTGTACTAAAGTAAAAAAGCACGAACGTATAACAATGTATAATCGTGGTACTGGCAAGAGAGGAATAAACATTGACCCACGAAAAAATCACACTCTCCCAACTCGAAAATTTCCTGTTTAAGTCCGCCGATATTCTGCGTGGCAAGATGGATGCCTCCGAATTCAAGGAATTCATCTTCGGGATGCTCTTTTTAAAACGTCTTTCAGATGAATTCGACCGCAAGCGCAAGCAACTGCGCAATAAAGATTTCGCGCATCTGAAGGATCAGCCGGATCTCATTAAGGAACTGCTGGAAGACAAAACATCCTACGGCGAGACCTTCTTTGTTCCAGTTCGTGCCCGCTGGCATGAGTCATGGACTGACGAGAACGGCGACCCGGTCCCGGCGCTGAAGGATCTGAAGCACGACATCGGTAACATGCTCAACAAGGCCATTGCCGCTGTCGAAGAAGAAAACGATTCCCTTGCTGGGGTGCTAAAAAACAATATCGATTTTAATGCCGTCAAAGGTAAGACCAAGATTCCTGACCAGAAGTGGAAAGATCTGCTGGACCATTTCAACCAACCCCAGTTTGTGCTGGTCAACGACAACTTCGAGTTCCCTGACCTGCTGGGTGCGGCATACGAATACCTGATCAAGTACTTTGCCGACAGCGCTGGCAAGAAGGGTGGCGAGTTTTACACCCCCTTCGAAGTGGTGCGCCTCCTGGTGCAGATCACCAAACCCGAGGCAGGGAACGAGATCTATGACCCCACTGCCGGTTCCGGTGGTTTCCTGATTCAGTCCCATCAATACGTGGAAGAGCAGGGGCAAGACCCGAATGACCTGGCCCTCTACGGGCAGGACTCCAACGGTACTGTCTGGTCGATCTGCAACATGAACATGATCCTCCACAACATCACCCGCTTCACCATCGAAAACGGAGACACCCTGGAGGACCCACAGATTCTGGAAAACGGCCAGGTGCGCAAGTTCGACCGTGTGCTGGCCAATCCCCCCTTCTCACAGAACTACAGCCGTGCCAACATGAAATTCCCCAGCCGCTTCCGCGAATGGTGTCCTGAGACCGGTAAGAAAGCAGACCTGATGTTTGTGCAGCACATGCTTGCCAGCCTAAAGCCTGACGGCCACATGGCTACAGTTATGCCACACGGCGTGCTGTTTCGTGGAGGTAAGGAGAAGCTCATCCGCGAGATCTTTATTAATGACGATGTTATCGAAGCTATCATCAGCCTGCCGCCCGGCCTCTTTTACGGTACCGGTATCCCTGCCTGCGTGATCGTGGCCAACAAGAATAAGCCCGATTCCCTGAAGGACAAGGTGCTGTTTATCAATGCCGACCGCGAATATGCCGAAGGCAAGGCGCAGAACAAACTGCGCCCCGAGGACATCGAAAAGATTGACTTCGTCTTCACCCACAAGAGGGAGCTACCAAAATACAGCCGTCTTGTAGACAAGGCCGAGATCGTGGAGACTCACGATTATAATCTAAACATCCGTCGGTATGTGGATAACACCCCCGAGCCAGAACCGGAGGATGTGCAGGCCCACCTAATCGGCGGCATTCCCGAGAGCGAGGTCAACGCCCGCGCCGCCGACTTTGCCCGCTTCGGTATTCAGCCTGATACACTATTCCAGCCCGAGCGCTCCGGCTACCTTGTTTTCAATGAGGAGATTGAAACAAAGCTCGTCATCAAGGCCACCCTGGAATCGGACCCCGCGCTCCAGCAGGCCCTCACCGCACACCACGATGCGCTGGAAGCCTGGTGGGCGGTGGCCCGCGATGACTTTGCCCGGCTTCGTGACGGCAAGAAGATGCCCGGGGTGCGGCATGAACTGCTAACCACGCTCAAAGATAAGCTCATCCCCCTGGGTGTGCTCGATGAGTTCAAGAGCGCAGGGGTGTTTGTGAACTGGTGGCAGCAGATCCGCTTCGACCTCAAGACCATCATCTCCACAGGCTGGCATCATACTCTCATTCCCGATGAATACTTAATTGCCGCTTTTTTCCAGGCTGAAAAAGACGAGATCGAAACACTGGAGGCACAGATCAGCGAGGCACAGAGCGAGCTGGCCGAGGCGGTGGAAACCGCACAGGAAGTGGCTGCCTATGAGCCGGATGAGGACGAAAAAGTCACAGCTGCTGTAATCAAAAAGGCTCTCAAGGCGCTGATGGATGACTTTAAAGGTAGCACCGGCGACTCCGCTCGCATGGAACTGGAAAATCTGCAAGCGCAGGACAAGGCGATCAAGACCATTGAGAATCGAATAAAAGAGGGCAAGGCCGCGTTGAAACGTAAAACAGACGAGTTGGAACTCAAGCTACAGCTTAAGCGTCTCGGTGGCGAGGAGTTCAAGGCCGAGAGCCGAGAACTGGTCCGACAGGTGGACGCCCAGCTGGCGAACCTTGACCCAGATAATAAGGCTGACAAGAAGAAAATCACTGCCCTGAACAAGGACAAAAACAACCTCGAAGCACGTCTCGCAAAAACAGACGGCATCCTTGCCGCCATTGGAGGCCAGCTAACCGAGGAAGAGAGCCATAGGCTGATTCTGAAAAAGCTTTATGACATTGCCCATCAGGAGATGAATCGCTATCTCAATGCCGAAAAGCGCGGGCTGGTTCAGGTAGTGGAAAATATCTGGGACAAATACGCTGTCTCCAGCCGTGAACTGGAAAGTGAACGAACCGAGACCCTGAAAAAGCTAGATGGTTTTCTCAACGGATTGGAGTATTTAACATGATGGCTATTGAAGGTTGGGATTATAAAAATATTGATGACCTCGCCGTGCTCGACCAAGAGAGTCTTGGGGAGGGTACTAAACGAGATTTTTCTTTCTACTACATCGACATTAGTTCTGTATCCGAGGGCAAATTGAGACTCCCATCGACCAAGACTATTTTTCGTGATGCGCCAAGTCGTGCAAGAAAAATTGTCCGCCGCGGTGATGTCCTAATGTCAATGGTAAGGCCTAATTTAAAGGCTTTTGCTTACTTCGACCACCCTGATGATGACTGTATTGCATCGACCGGATTTGCAGTTCTTACTGCGCGAGATCAGGTTGATGCACACTTTATTCTTTACTCAATCCTATCTGATTGTGTAACGGCTCAAATTGAAGCTCTTGTTGTTGGGTCGAACTATCCGGCGATAAATTTAAACGCTGTACGCGGCCTTAGAGTACTTGTTCCACCCTATTCAGAGCAAAACAAAATCGCCGAGATCCTCTCGACCGTGGACCAGGCAATCGAGCAGACCGAGGCGTTGATTGCCAAGCAGCAGCGCATAAAGACCGGCCTGATGCAGGACCTCCTCACCCGCGGGATTGACGAACACGGCAACCTCCGCTCGGAGCAGACCCACGAATTTAAGGACTCGCCGCTGGGGAGGATTCCGGTGGAGTGGAATCTCGAGACCCTCAACAATTGTGTTCGCACCGACGCACCGATTTGCTACGGCATACTTATGCCGGGGCAAGAACACGACGGTGGTGTTCCAGTGATCAAAGTGAAGAACATCATCGGGGGCCACATTGTCCAAGACGACATTCTGCTTACCGATCCGAGAATTGATGCGCAGTACAAGCGGTCGAGGCTCCGAGCAGGCGACCTACTTCTGACAATCAGAGGGACAACCGGAAGACTCGCCCTAGTTCCGCCGGAGTTAGACGGAGCCAACATCACTCAAGACACGGCCAGAGTGAGATTGAAAGAAGAAATATCGAGTCAGTTCTTCTACTTCCTTCTGCAGTCTTTCCCACTTCAAGATCAGATTAGACTCCACACACTCGGACAAGCTGTGAAGGGGATCAATATCGGTGAAGTGAAAAAGATATTCTTCGGATTGCCTGATAGAAATGAGCAAGAAGAAATCGCAAAGCGTCTCGTGGCAATTCAAGAACGAATCGACAGTTCTAAGAGGGAACTGGCAAAGCACGCTTCAATCAAAACCGCCCTCATGCAGGACCTGCTCACCGGCGAAGTGCGTGCCACCCCCCTGCTGAACAACAAGGAGGACGTCTAATGTATCTACGACAACTACTGATTCATAATTTCCGCAAAATTGAGGATCTGACTATCGATTTTCCCCGAGGGTTGTGTGTGATTGTCGGGGAAAACAATACCGGCAAAACAACGATTATCGACGCCTTGAGACTAATACTCTTTCCAAGCCCTGAATTTGATGCCCTTCGGGTTAATGAAGACGATTTCCGAAACAGCACGGACTATGCCCCGATTGAGTTGACGTGTACGTTTGCGGATCTTACGGACGAAGACGAGGTACATTTTCAGGAATGTCTGGTTGATATTGGTGACGGCAAATTCGAAGTCCAGATCAACGTCAGAGTCGAGTTCAACAAGACTACTCGCCGGTGTAATGTGAAGAAGTGGGGTGGCGAAACGGAAGGCGGGGCACTTCCTTCAAATCACTATGATCGGTTTGCGATGATTTACCTTCAGCCTCTTCGGGACCCAGAGCGGGGTCTCCGACCCGGTAAAAACTCTCAGGTGTCTCGACTAATAGACTGTCTGGCCGAAGAATCGCAGCACGCCGATTTTGAGGGAATTGCGAAAGATGCCAACGATAGAATTCGGGCTCTCGATCCTGTCAAACAAGCAAGATTGGATATTAATTTGCAGATGACTGCAATCGCGGGTCACAAACTATCCCAAGATACGCAATTGATCTTCTCCGATCCCGTATTTCGACGAATAATTGCTGGGCTTCAGCCCGAAATTGAAGGGCTACCCTTCTCTCTCAATGGCCTTGGTTATAACAACCTCATCTTTACGTCCGCAACCCTCGGATTACTTCGGCGAAGCGCACAGTATTCGTTTCGATCGATACTGGTAGAAGAACCTGAGGCTCACCTCCATCCACAACTTCAGGCACTTCTCCTCAGGCACTTTGCCAACGTCGCATTGGATGAAGGTGATAATGATGAAGTGCAGGTTATAGCAAGTACACATTCGCCTACCTTGGCTAGTCAAGCACCAATAGATTCCATAGTTTCAGTTTACGAAGACAACGACACCGTTACCGCAGTCTCAGTGTGTACAATCGATATCGAGGATAAACTCAAGAAGAAACTTCAGCGGTATCTTGATGTAACGCGTGGCGAACTATTCTTCGCAAGGCGCATATTGATGGTCGAGGGGATCGCTGAAGCATTGTTGCTCCCGATACTCACGAAGATCGCAGGGGGATCACTCAAAGACTCTGCGGTATCCGTCATTAACGTTGAAGGATTGAATTTCAATGCGTTCCTGCCATTATTCGGTGACGGACGGCTTACAATACCTATTGCTATCTTGACAGATGGGGATGCTAATGAGCGCGGAGGTGAATTATCGGCGACTGCAATGGGTCTTAAAGCGAAAGAATCCGAAATTTCGAATCTTCGCGTTGCACTATCTGAAATTACCTTTGAACATGAACTTGCTCGTTCAGACGAGCTCCTCCCTCTGCTTGTAGAAGCATTCAAGACGATACACCCCATTAAGGGTAATGAACTTGAATCAAACATAACATCTTTTTCCTCCGGAGGCGAGAAGGCCGATTATTTTTGCGAGGTTTTCTTGGAAACACGAACTTCTAAAGGAAGATTTGCACAAGAATTAGCCTTGTTACTGGATGATGTGGAGATTTCATCTGCTGCTGTCCCAAAATACATCATGGAAGTCCTTGGGTACTTGGGAGTTGTTGAAATGGAGGAAGACGATGATCTCAATTGACGCATTACGGGATGCGATCCTGTCACAGAATCCAACTGATGAGCAAAAGGATGCCATCTTTGCTGACGAGTTAGAATTCCTTTTGCGGGCTGCGCCAGGAAGCGGCAAGACATGGACATCTTCACGTCGGTTTATCTGGCGAGGTGCGAACTGGCCCTATTCGTCCGGTGGGCTTGCTCTACTCTCATTTACGAATGCGGCAATTCGTGAGTTCAAAGAAGCGACGATTACCCTTGGTAGGAGCGACATCCTGTCGGATCCAAACTATGTGGGAACTTTTGACGCCTTCGTCGAGCGATTCATCCTAACGCCCTTCGGACATCTGATCACAGGCGATAGTCAGCGACCAAAGTTCTTTCTCGCCCCGCGTCCCGGTGATTGGAAGAACAATAAGCTCCTGACTTACACAAAAATGAAAGGAAATCGAACAATTCCTGTGCCTGCATGGGAAACGATTCCGTTTCCTCAAGACAACACGGTAGCTTACAAAGCGTCCAGTACGTTCGGAGGACAGGAACTCAACGGAGGCAGTGCGGTTATGAATCTCATGTTACTCGGATTCTATACGCACTCGCAACGCGTGTTCTGGGCTTGCCACCTCCTATTTAAGCGGCCTCATATTGTCAAAGTAATTGCAAGGCGATTCCCCGAGATTATCATCGATGAGGCGCAGGATACCAATGCTTGGCTACTAATTCTCTTGGATTTACTCCGAGAGAAAGGAGCAAAAATCACTCTTGTTGGAGACCCTGATCAGTGCATTTACGAATTTAGCATGGCAGACGCCACTTCCTTGCCGAGTTTGAGAGACAAGTGGAATATCCCAGAGAAACCTCTTTCTCAGTCGTTTCGGTGTAACAATCAAATAGCATCTGCCGTGAAGATGATTGGCGGTAATGACGCCTTTTGCGGTTATGGTGATGGTGGTCATGAATACCACCGTGCTTATATCATTAGAGAATCCTCCAAGCAGTTTTCCGACAGCATTCGAGGATTTCAAAGCATTGTGGAACAAGGAAATCTTGATATCGCGTCGGCCGCCATAATCTGTAGGGCTCATGGACAATTAGAATCAGTTCGGGGCGAAGTCAAGTACTCTAAACTAAAAGGAAAAACAAAGATCTTGGCAAAGGCTGCGTTTCTACGTGATTGCCGATATGACTATGAGCAAGCGTATAAGCTAGTAGAAGCTATTATTCGTGAGATGGCCCCAAATAACGACTTTTGGGAGCGGATGGATGAAAATCCAGATTCGGAGAATTCCAAAGCTACACGTCTCGCAATATGGCAGTATGTAAAATCTCCGAAGGGCCTTCCTGCAGTGAGTCAACATGGCGGGGTCTGGATTCAAGACCTTCGTCAAGGTTTAACGGACTTAATGCAGATAATCGGTATTGGTGGTGATATAAAAATTGGAAAATGGATTAAGAAGACGGGTCTTGATGACGCTCAGATGAACTCACCCCTTTTTGCCGAACAGAACAAGTTCCCAAGTGTCAGGCAGGACACAATCCATCAGGTGAAAGGAGAGAGTATTGACGCAGTACTGGCAGTGGGAAGTTTGAAGTTCTGGAATTCAGTAGTAAAAGCAATTGATAACGACGAAAGTACAGAAAATAGACGTATTGCTTACGTTGCAATGACACGTGCTCGACATTTGCTCGTTGTAGCACTTCCATCTGGGCACTTCGATAAACATCTAAACAAGTGGGAAGAGTGGGGTTTTAAGCTACTACCGTACAACAATCCCGCAACCTTTTGGAAGGACGTATCATGAACGCCAATACAAGACAAACAGGGGTGGAAAAATCAATCATGCCGAGAAGATGCCTCTTCGGGACCAATTGGCCGAAGTCGGAGGGGGGGATTTTTGACTTCATTAATAAAAAACTTCTTACCAAACTCCGCTCCCTCAAAACCGCCCTCATGCAGGACCTGCTCACTGGCAAGATGCGCGTTACTTCTCTGTTAACCGAACCGCAGGAGGCTGGCGCATGACCTCCAAACTCCCCATAAATCTCAAAGACTTGCTTCACCAACGAAAGGTCGAAGGCGAGCGGATCGAGTACAAGACTGGGTGGAATCCGGATCCGATCATGCGCACTCTCTGCGCCTTTGCCAACGACTTCGAGAACCTTGGCGGCGGTTATGTGGTGATCGGACAGGACTGCGACGAGATGGGGATGCCAGTCTTTCCGCCGAAAGGCCTGCCCGACAATCAACTGGACAGGATACAGCGGGAACTTCTGGGATTCTGTAACCAGATCCAGCCTTCCTATTTTCCCATGTTGAGTGTCGAACGCTTCGAGGATCGCAACCTGATCGTCCTGTGGGCGCCGGGAGGCCAGAACCGACCGTACAAGGTTCCCAGGTCCGTCACGGCCAAGAAAAAGGATTACCGCCACTACATCCGCCGCTACTCCAGCACGGTTGAAGCAAGAGCTGACGATGAGCGGGAGTTGATCAGCCTCACGGCCAGGGTTCCCTTTGACGACCGCTTCAATCAGACCGCCGGGACTAATGACCTGTCGTTGCGATTGATGGAGGAATTCCTGCGCGAGGTGGGCAGCGATCTTGCGGATGAGTCGCGGGAGCTTTCAGCCGAAGCCCTGGGACGGCAAATGAATGTGGTTGGGGGTCCCGCTGAAGCGGCTTTGCCGAAAAACGTCGGCTTGCTCTTTTTCAACGATCATCCGGAGCGGTTCTTCCCGGCGACACAAATTGATGTGGTCTGGTTTCCGGAAGGAGCGGGTGGGGATCGCTTTGACGAGAAGACCTTTACAGGCCCTCTTGACCGTATCGCTCGTGACGCGCTGAGCCATATCCAGGCCAACTATCTCAAGCAAACGGTCGTCAAACACCCAGACCGGGCCGAAGCCGATCGTTTCTGGAATTATCCATATGCTGCCATTGAAGAGGCGGTGGTCAATGCCGTTTATCACCGTTCCTACGACATTCGTGAGCCGATAGAAGTGCGAATCACCCCTGAGGATCTGGTGGTTCTGAGTTTTCCCGGACCTGACCGTTCCATCCGGATGGCGGATCTGCAAAAAGGAAAAGCGGTCAGCCGCCGATATCGTAATCGACGAATCGGTGAGTTCCTCAAAGAGCTGGATCTCACCGAGGGCCGTTCGACCGGGATCTCGAAGATTCTGAAGGTGATGAAAGGCAACCATTCTCCGGTTCCCGAGTTTGAAACAGACGACGACAGAACGTACTTCCTGATCCGACTGCCCGTACACCCCGGAACCGTATCGGTGGAAAGCGCTCACATGGGCACAACAGAGACATCGACGGTGAAAACTTCGGTGAAAACTTCGGTGAAAACTTCGGTGAAAACTTCGGTGAAAACTTCGGTGAAAATCCTATCATTAATGCGTGAGAATCCTCAGGTATCTATTCCGGAAATCGCTGAAGCCATTGGAAGGACTGCCAGGGCCATCGAAATGCAGATAGCCCAACTGAAGGCTGAAGGTCTCATCGAACGTATCGGCCCGGCCAAGGGCGGCCACTGGGTTGTCAAGGAGGACGCATGAACACCGACAAGACACCCCCACACATCAAACTCGACGAACGCAATCACGTCGAAAAACCCCTGCTCGATCAGCTTATGGGCTTAAAGTGGGAAATCATCGACCTCGACAACAAACAGCATCCAACCAACAGCCACCGCCAAAGCTTCACCGAAGTGGTCATACTGCCGATCTTAAGCAAGCAGCTCAAGACAATCAATCCCTGGCTGGAAGATGATCAGGTCGAAGAAGTCATCAAGCAACTTACTGCCAGCTTCTCGGGCAGCGACCTGATTAAAAACAACCGCCACGCTTTTACCCTTCTGCTGGAAAACACCAGCGTCAGCGAAAACCGC
>Ga0255380_10050_pt2 | contig 15087 bp, 13 predicted proteins | sample ANMaggSeSYBR01G8_FD_182107 | JGI IMG/M metagenome (GOLD analysis project Ga0255380, IMG submission 182107) | Sediment cell enrichment communities from methane seep in Santa Monica Basin, California, United Staets - ANME aggregate JGI... | ecosystem: Environmental > Aquatic > Marine > Cold seeps >... | reverse complement strand
TGGGGTGTTTCGCTCACACCCTTTCACACCACCCCCCCCCCGGGGGGGGTCCCCCCACCCCAACTCCTAAGATTGGCATAGCACTAGATAAACTACCGCCGGCGACGCCGTAAGAGCACGGCACACCCCAGGGCGGTGGCGGCCAACAGGAACGTCGAGGGCTCGGGCAGCTTCAACTCCTGGGCGAACGTCACGAATTGGTCGCCCTGCTCGTACCGCTCGATCAGGTAGGATGCGGCGACCCAGTCGGCACTCCGGGCGGTGTTGGAGATGCGAACTTCGTCGATGATGCCATTGAAATGATCGTTGTACGCCTGCCACTCTCCGATGTAGACGTCGGAGTCGTCGGAATAGCCAACCCAAGATGAGCCAACCGCTCGCACGAACCGGCTGTTTGCGTCTTTGTAGAGATAGTATTCGTCCGCATCGTCGTCAAAGACCATCACGATACGGTGGAATTCGTCATCAGCCACGGAACCCGAAGTGCTGAGATACGTCTCGGCGGATCCGGTCCCGGCACGCGCCTGCAATGTCTTGCTCGACTTAACAACGTACAGTTGATACGGGGCGTTGTATCCCGAGCCACTCTTGTTCTTGCCCAACAGCGTCCAATACGCCTTCGTGGAAGGTCCTTCATCAAGATACTTGAACCACAGTTCGGCAGTGAAGGAGCTGTTGATTCCATCGAGGCTTGGGCTGTTTGCGACTACCACATTATCATTGATGCCGTCGAGTTGATCCGCCCCGTCGATCTTTCCAGTGGCATTCTGCGCGACTCCACCGTGTTCCGTGCCGTGGTTGTTGTTGGATGTCGAATCGGCGTGCGTGCCGGACGTTTCTTGCAGATGCTGGACCATCTTGAAGTTGCCGTCCCAGGTATCGGTACTATTCGGGCTGGTGGCGACGGTGTTCAAGTTGCCGTAGTACATGTAGAGTTTCGTGTCGCTGCCCGACGAGATACCCAACGAGCCGGTGTTCACCCAAGCATCGACTTCTTTGGCAGCGCCGTCCGAGTAAAACTCGATCTCGTGATCAAGCTTATTTCCATTAGCGTCGGTGAACAGGATGTCGTAGCCGTTGGACTGGGCCTTGCCAAAGATCGGATTGCCGGCATCGGCGATTTTCACCAGCAGGGGGAAGTTCGTTAGATCGGAACCCGTTACGGAACTGGATACATTAATCTCCTGGCGATAGATCAAGTCGGCATCGTACCAGGCCGCCGAGACGACCGACGCTACCAACGAAACAATCACCGAGAATGCGAATGTTCCCACAGGTTTCTTGCGCAACATTGTCGTTACCCTCACCATTGAAGATGACCGCCTTTTGCGAAGCACTACGCCAGAATAAGGCATAATCCAAGTCTAATCAGAAAAGCCGGCCCGATCAAGCTGGCCGCCGCCCCTGGGTGCGGCAACGGGCTGGTACGCCCGCTACTTCGTTTGAGTATACCAGCACAAACCCACCAGTCCACACGAAAGCTGCGAAGATCGTGTCGTTGCCAACTTCCTGCTGGTCTGGTACCCACCCGTTGGCCATCGCTGGCGTGGTCGTAAATATTTCCAACGGCCGGCGAGGGGCGTGGGCAGTTGCAGGAGACGGACACGATGCCGTCGATTCGGCTGACGGACCTGGTGCATCCCGGCAGTGGAACCGCTTGACGGGCACGGCTGGCGGAAGATGCGGGCTAGCGGACGCCGAGGTCCTTCTCGACCTGGCGGGCCTTGTTGCTGAAGCCGAAGAAATCACCCCGTTCGCTCGGCTTGCGGACCTGGGCGGGCATGTCGAGCGTCTCGTCCTTGGGGAACGGGTCGCCACGCATTCCCATGTTCGTGCAGCCTGCAAGTGTCAAGCAGATGAAAAAGAACGCCGACACGCGATGCCAAACGCCGAACGTCTTCCGGCGAGCAGCGGTGGGAGAAGCAGACATGGCATGCCCTGCCTTGGGTCTGGATACGCAAGAGGCGGAAGTGTCGCAGAAACGGCCCGATCTGTCCAGGGCAATTCGACGACGGGGCAAATGGGAACCCCGGGCGATCTAGGGAGGCTGGGCTACCTCGCCATCGCCTCCAGCAACTCCATGTCGCCATTTGGCAGCGGCTTGTGCTTGGCGAAGGTATCGTCGAAGGGCGTAAGCGTCGGCTTGCCGTGAACGAAACCGGCCATCACGCCGTTGTGCCCGGCGAGAATCGAGCGGACGGCCAAATGGCCCAAGCGACTGGCCAGGATTCGGTCGGCCGGAGCGGGTGAACCACCTCGTTGCAGGTGCCCGAGGGTGACGACCCGGGTTGGGAACGGGCAATTGGCCGCCTGTAGGTCTCGGTTGAGCACGTCCGCGCCGCCCAGTTCATCGCCCTCGGCCACGACGATCATGATAGACGTCTTGCCACGTGCCTTGAGCAGGTTGAGCTGTTTGATGATGTCGGGGATGTTGGTTTCCGTCTCGGGCACGCAGACGACTTCGGCCCCGGCGGCCAGCGCGGTGTACAGAGCGATATACCCGCTATGGCGGCCCATCACTTCGACCAGGAACATGCGTTCGTGGCTCTCGGCCGTGTCGCGGAGCTTGTCGACCGCCTCGACGGCCGTCTGCACGGCGGTGGCGAAGCCGATCGTGAAATCGGTGCCTACCAGGTCGTTGTCGATCGTGCCGGGGCAGCCGACGATCTGCCCGTCCCAGTGCCGGGCCAGGTCCACCGCGCCGTGGAAGGTACCGTCGCCGCCGATGGGTACGAGGGCCTCTATCCGGTGCTTGCGCAGCATGTCGGCGGCCTTCTTCTGCCCGGCCTCGGTGCGGAACTCGTCGCTGCGGCTGCTGTGCAGGATGGTGCCGCCCAGCTTCGACAGGTTCGATACCGAGCGAAGCATCATCATCGGCACACCCTGCGCGTTGATGAAGAACTCCTCGGCCAGCAGGCCGCGGTAGCCACGCAGGATTCCTATTACTTCATGTCCCGCCCCCAGCGCCGCGCGGACTACCGCCCGCACGCAAGCATTCATCCCGGGTGCGTCGCCGCCGCTGCAGAAAACACCAATTCGCATGTGAAAGTTGAAGGTTGAAGGTTGAAAGTTGAAGGTCGAGGTTCAGCCTCGGCGGCCACGCCGGGGCGCGCAAGTCTCAAATCTCCTCGATCTTCAACTCGTGTTCTTGCATGAATGCTTCGGCTTCGGCCCGATTGCAGACGCTTTCGGTGGCGGTGATCGAGCGGACGCAGCTTGCGCCCAGCGCGCTACCCCATCGCAGGCAGCCGGCCGGGTCCTCGCCGGCCAACAGACCGGCGGTGTAGCCCGCATCGAACGCATCGCCCGAGCCCGTCCCGCCAACGAACTCGATTGGGTAGACGCCGGCGCGGAGGCGAAGCCCCTCGGTCACCAACATGCTGCCCTCCGACCCTTGGGTGATAACAACCGTCTTGGCACCGGCGTCCATGAACCGCTTGGCCTGATCGAGCGGATCTGTCAGGCCGGTCATGGCCAGGGCCTCGTCGTCGTTTGGCAGGAAGATGTCCGTCTCGGGCAGGAGCCGCTGGACGGCCGACCAGCACTCGGCGTCGCCGGGCAGGACGACGTCTAGCAGGGTCTTGGTGCCGCCCTGTCGAGCCGTTCTGAACAGCTCGACCATCTCGTCCGTCTCAAGCCCCGGCATCAACAGATACCCACCCACGTAGAGAACCTTGGCCTGGCGTACCCAGTCGGCAGGGATGTGTTCGACGGCAAATCGGGTGTTGGCGCCGGGTGAGACGATGAACCGGCGGTCCTGGCCCTGTACGTTGATGATCATTGTGCTGGCCGTGCCGATACCCGGCACGCGGCGGACGCCGGCCGTGTTGACGCCGCCGGCGTTGAGCGTGTCGATAACGAACTGGCCGAAGGTATCCTCGCCCACGCAGCCGCTGGCACCAACGCCGATCCCCAGCCTGGCCAGATCGAGTGCCGCGTTCGACGCACAGCCACCCAGGCTAAGCTGAATCCCGTCGGCCAGGACGAGTTGCCCCTCGTCGGGCACTCGGGAGACAGGCGCACAGGCCAAATCGGAGAAGAGGATTCCCGCACACAAACATTCGATTTCCACGTAGAGATCTCCCTGGTATCCACGGTCAAGCGAGCCGCCGGGTTAATCCCGGCGCACCCAAAGCGCGGGGATAAACCCCGCGGCTCGCTTGCTCGTTGTGGAAACTCCCCGTCGGCCTACAGCGTGTAGCCTTCTCGGCAGACGGGCTTGACGATATGCTCGAGTCCCGAGATGTTGGTGGACTTGAGGTTCTTGGCGTCCCACTCGACCTTATCGCCGTCGACCCAGACCGCCAGGTTGCCCAGGAGCACCGTTTCGGTGAGCGGGCCGGCGTAGTCGGGGAAGTTCGATATGGCCGGCTCGCCGCCTCGGATGGCGCGGACCCATTCGGCGACGTGGCCGGGCGACTTGGGATACTCGACCTCCTTCTTCTCGGCGCCGCCGAGCAACTCGAAGCTGCCGCCGTTATCGCCCGGCGAGTAGAGCTTGCCCTTCGAGCCGATGACCACGCAGCCGCTGCCGGGGGGGTTCTTGCCGTCGATCAGTTCCTTGGGCGCCCGCTTGCCGCCGTCGTACCAGACCATCTTCAGGGCGGGCCGGGCATCGGTGGCCGGGAACTGGTAGGTGATGATCGACCACTTGGGGTAGCCATCCTTGTCGTGGCCCGACGTCTCGGCCTGCACCGAGATCGGATCGCGCAGGTCGAGCCCCATGAAGGGCATGTTCATGGTGTGGCAGGCCATGTCACCCAGGGCACCGGTGCCGAAGTCCCACCAGCCGCGCCATGCGAAGGGGTGATAGCCCTTGGCGTAGGGTCGTACCGGCGCCCGGCTCAGCCAGAGGTCCCACTTGAGGTGATCGGGGCAGGGCGATTCGGCCGGGCGCGGTCCGCCGTCTTGCGGCCAGACAGGTCGGTTCGTCCAGACGTGGACTTCGCTGACAGTCCCCACCACGCTCGCTTTGAGCATGGCGGCCGCCTCGCGCAGGCCCGACATGGCCGTTCCCTGGTTGCCCATTTGCGTGGCGACCTTCTTCTCCCGGGCCACGTCGCTCAGCAGCCGGGCCTCGTAGATCGAGTGCGTCAGCGGCTTTTGGCAGAAGCAGTGTTTGCCCATCCGCATGGCCATTACGGCGGCCACGGCGTGGGCGTGGTCGGGCGTGCTGACGGTGACCGCGTCGATGCTCTTCTCGTTCTCCTCGAGCATCTTGCGGAAGTCGGTGTACGGCTTGCCCTTGGCGAAACGCTTGCCGGCACCGGCCAGCCGTTTCTCGTCGACGTCGCAGAAGGCGACCATGTCGCCGTTCTCGGCCGCCGCCTTCGAGTCGCTCGACCCCTTCCCGCCGATGCCTACCGCGGCGAAGGCGATCCGTTCGTTGGGCGACTTCTCGGCCGCGCCCAGGTTGCTGGTTACCCAAAAACCCGTCCCAACGGCCACCGATGTCTTCAAAAACCGCCGCCTGGTGTGTCTCGACATGGTAGAAACTCCTTCTTGCATTGCTGAATGGCGATAACTGGCCAAATACGGTCGATTGTTCACGAGGCGGCAGGGCCGCCAACCAATTGGTGCTTCCGCACCGCTGCCGGGAACCCGCTCCCGTTGGTCGCTGAACTTTGTCAAGAACTCAACGACCTTTGAGGTTCGTAGGACGGCAAAACCTATAACCTAGCGTTCGCGTCGTGTCCTGGCAAGTTTAGCGGGCAGGATTCTTGACGAACCCCACTCGGCGGGGGATTTGCCTGGGAGCATTCATCGGGTACGGTAACCGGGATACTCGCAACCAAGTAGGTCAGGCACCCCGTGCCTGACAAACAACCACCCGGTGCAGGTTGAGCGGGAAAAGGTTCGCGTGTATGGCCGATCAAGATTGTCAGGCACGGAGTGCCTGACCTACGATTACTGTGGCTTTCTATCAGGAGATTTCGCGTTATGAGGTTCCACACGCTCGCACTGGTTCTACTTGGTATCACTTGCGTTTTGGGGTGCCGCCCGGCGGCCGAGAAGCAGCCGCCTCAGAAGCCCACGCCCGAAAGCCAACCGGCCGACGAGCAGCCCGCGCCGGACGCCCCGTCCGACGAGCCGAAGGCCGCCGGCCACAAGGACAACCCGGCCGTGCAAGCCGCGTTGGAGCGAATCGAGGAATTGGGCGGTAGCGTTAAGCGTGACGGGAATAACGCCGTCGTCTCGGTCGATCTGTTCGAGCGCCAGGCAACCGACGCCGACCTGAAACTGTTCGCCGCGCTGACCGATCTGACCGAGTTGAAGCTCTGGGGCGCCGAGATAACCGACGCCGGCGTCGCCCATCTGGCCGTGCTTGCCAAGCTTGAACAACTGGTGCTCGAGAACACCGAGATGACCGACGACGGGCTGAAGAAGCTGATGGGGCTCGAACGACTCAAATCGCTCAATCTGCGGCGCAGCACCAACCTGACCGACGAAGCACTGGCGCACGTCAAGACGCTACCCAACCTCCGCTACCTGCATCTGCTGTACACGAACATGGGCGACGACGGGCTGGCGCATTTGGGTGAGATGAACGGCCTGGCGCTGCTCGACCTGCGCGGTTGTATGCAGGTTAGCGACGAGGGCATCGAGCACCTCGCCGGACTGACCGGCCTCAAGAGCCTCAAGCTCCGCAACCCGGCCGTTACCGACGAAGGCTTGGCGCACCTCAAGGATCTTTCGAAGCTGACGGCCCTGGCGCTGGAAGACACCTCGATCGGCGACGAGGGGCTGGAACTGCTGAAGAACTTCAAGAACCTCGATGAACTCAACTTCTTCCGCTGCTACAGCATTACCGACGACGGTTTCGCGAACCTGGCTGGCCTGACGAACATCAAGCGGCTCTCGGTGCGCGATACGCCCGTCGACGGCAGCGGCCTGGCACGTCTCAATAAGCTCACCAAGCTCGAACGGCTCGACCTGAGCGAGACCCAGGCTAACGATGCGGCCATGGCCAACCTGAAGCCGTTCGCGTCGCTTGCCTGGCTGAACCTCTGGAACACCCAGGTCACCGACGCCGGGTTGGCGCAACTCGTGGGGCTCTCGAACCTGGCCTGGCTCAACCTGGAAAGCTTGCCGGTGACCGACGCCGGGCTGGCGAATCTGGCCCAACTGGTCAACCTTCAGACGATCAACTTGCAGGGGACCAAGATAACCGACGCCGGGCTCGCACAACTGGCGGGGCTCTCGAAGCTCAAGACGCTCGATCTCAGGCTCACCGAAGTGACCGACCAGGGCGTGGCCAAGCTGGCCAAGTCGCTGACCGACTGCCAGATATTGCACTAACCGGCATACTCAAAAGGAAGCGAAGTTATGTTCAGAATCGGGACCCTGTTGCTCGTGGCTGTCGCTATCGGAGCGGCGTCGACCAACCCGGGTGAAGAGGACCATAAGAAAGTGGTCTGCGACAAAATGTCGGCAGGGGCCGGGATGGAAGGGCTGATGGGCAAGGTGGCGGGCAGCCTGATCGGGGACCTCGACCTGGTGCCGATCAAGTACCACAACTACGGTGTCTTCTCAACCACCACCGTCCGAGACAAGACCACCTCGGTCGGCTTCCTGCGGATCGTCCGGGCGACCGACTGGGACAATCTAGGGGAAAAAGGTCCCTGATGGATTCTCCCGTAGGGCGGCAGGGCCGCCAACCAATGGGTGCTTCCGCACCACTGCCGGGAACCCGCTCCCGTTGGTCGCTGGACTTTGTCAAAAACTTAACGATCTTTGAGGTTAGTAGTGTAGGGTGCGTGCAACGCACCAAGCACTATTTGTGGTGCGTTTCGCGCACCCTACACAAATCGATAACGTCCATAATGTTGCGCACATTGCAGAGGTAGCCCTTGAGTTGGTAGGAAGGAGTTGTTCGATTTCCAAACCTACCAGCACGAGAACGAAAAGGAACGAAAAGGGGTCGGAACTATTTATCGCGCCTTAAAATAGTTCTGACCCCTTTTCGTAAGCCCCCTTTTCGTAATCCCTTTTCGTAATCCGCTAAACCCTCACCCCCTGCCCCCTCTCCCAAAGGGAGAGGGGAGATCAGATCTGCATTTTGCATAAGTCCAGCTATAATATTCCATAATGCTGACTCCCATAATGCTCGTTCAAGCTACGGAGAACCCTCCGTCGAACACTCCTGCCGCTGGTTCCAATCGCCCCATTGACCTTACGGACTGTTTTTCACCATGACTCCACTCCAGCATTCCCGGCGTTCGTTTCTAAAAACCTCTGCCGTGCTGGCGGGGACAACCCCGCTCATCGGAAGTTTGCTCCAAGCGCAATCGAACACAGCCCGTGGGTCGCTGATGGCTTATGTGGGCACCTTCAGTTCTCCGCTTCGCGATGTATTGTCAACGCAGGTTGATCTACCCCCGGGCAACGGTCGCGGCATACACCTTTTCCAGGTGAATCGAGCCAGCGGGGCGATGACGCCCGCCGGCATTCAGGAGATGGGAACAAGCCCTGGCTGCTTGGCCGTGAATGCGGCCGGAACCCGACTTTATTCGGCCAATGAGACGGATCGCGTGGGGAAAGGCAAGGAAGGCACGGTCAGCGCCTTCTCCATCGATCGGGCAGCCGGGCATTTGACGTTGCTGGGCACCGTCCGCTCGGGCGGCGCCGGTCCGACCTATGTGAGCATCCATCCGTCAGGACGGTTCTTGTTGGTGGCCAATTATTTTGGCGGTTCAGTGTCGGTGCTTCCGATTTCGCCGGACGGCCGGTTGGGTAACGCCACCGACATCAAGAACGATGCCGGCAAAATTGGCCCCACCAGGGCGACCAATGCTCCGCCGGGCAGCTTTGCCATCAGCGGACATGATCGGACTCACGCGCACATGATTCAAGCCGATCCCTCGGGACGCTTCGTGCTGCATGTCGACTTGGCCTTGGATCAGATCTTCATCTGGAAGTTCGACCAGCAGCGGGGCCTGCTAACTCCGAATGAACCGCCCGCCGTCTCGCTGCCACCCGGCGACGGGCCGCGGCATTTCCATTTTCATCCCAATGGTCGTTGGTTCTACTCCATTCAGGAAGAAGGCTCGACGATCGTGTTGTTTGACTACGATGCCCGAGCGGGGCGATTGGCCCCACGGCAGACAATCTCCACGCTACCGCCCGGGTTCGCGGGCAGTAATTTCTGCTCCGAGATTCTAGTTTCAAGCGATGGGCGATTCGTTTATGCGGGCAACCGGCTGCACGACAGCATCGGGATATTTTCGATTGGCCCGAACGGCGAACTCACCTTCACGGGAGAAGAATGGACGCGCGGGAATTATCCACGCAGCTTCAACTTCGACCCCACTGGCCGGTTTCTGTATTGCTGCAATCAGCGAGCCGACAACATTGCCGTCTTCCAGGTAAATCGCAAGACCGGCGGCCTCGAATTTACCGGCCATTACACCCCGGTCGGCAACCCTTCGTGCATCGTCTTCCTCGATCTCGCCAAGGCGGATTGAAGTTGCGTCAAAAAGGGGTCAGAACTATTTATCGCGCCTTAAAATAGTTCTGACCCCTGTTCGTAACCCTTGCACAACGTATCACAAACGAACTTTCACCACGGACCGTCCGGCCCGCCAAAGGGAGCCTATGCGCCAAAACCCGCTGGAAACCTCCCCGAACGTGGCCCGGTACGCTTATTAGGCAAACTCATGGATCCCGGAACGACTCCGCCGCCGAATGTCCTCCGCCCACCGCCTGCCAAAACGCTACCCAGCCGCCCGCCCCTCTGATACAATCCCCAATAGACGGCCGCAGACGCTCCGCGGCTCAGTTCAACCACATTTTATCGCCCATCGCTGCGCGACAAGCGATAAAACGCTATTCGTTATCTGGTAACCCGTAGAAAGAACTAAAGGAGATGAATACTATGAACGCATCGAAATATTTCAGATATGTTTGCTTCGTCTGTGCACTGTTATTAGTGCCGACGGTAGCATTCACGCAGGATCGCACCCCCATCGAGAAACTGGTTAACCACTTCCCTTTGGAGCTTGCCAAGCGAGCCCGATCTGCGGACTTGCCGGAGCTCCTCACTGGCGGCGACGAATCTGTCTACTTTGCCATGCGAACATCCGAGTTTTTCCCAACTGCCATTCTTCCATCGCGACAATCCCCGCGGCCACTGTCGTCGGAGTTGATTCCAGAGATTGGCCAGATTGAAGCCGAGACTCAGCATTTCGGATCGCTGTCGCTCGACGACTTTCTGGCCAAGCCTGAAAGTTACTCGCAGGGTTTCATTGTGGTGCACGAAGGGAGGATTGTGTACGAGCGTTATCCACGGATGCGACCCGAAGACCATCACGTCTGGATGTCTAACGCCAAGGTGACCGCGTCTTTGGTAATCGACCTGCTCATCGATGATGGCAAGATCGATGAGAACAAGACGATGGGTGATTACGTTCCTGAGTTTCGCGGGACGCCTACAGGTAAGGTTCGGGTTGGGGATGTCCTTGACATGACGACTGGACTCAATTCGGACGAGAATCCAACGACCCGAAGTGATCCCAACTCAATTGCGACAAGAACGTTTCTGGCCGAATTCGGGATGTCTCACAATGGCAAAGTCGAACGACTGATCGACGTGCTCAAGGATGCCGAACTTGAATCTCAGCCTGGAGATAAATTCCAATATGCTTCGGCGACCACACAGCTCCTTGTCTTTTTGGCCGAGGCTGTGGAACGAAAACGTTGGTCGGACATCTTTGATGAACGAATCTGGTCGAAGATCAGTGCCGAAGCACCCATTCAGTTGCATATGACTCCTGACGGAGTTGTCGCGGCGCACGGTTTGATATCGAGCAACCTTCGTGATCACGCAAGATTTGGGATGCTCTACACGCCGAGTTGGGACAAGGTCTCTATAGAGCAGATCGTAACTCCTGCAATGATCGCCCGTATCCGCGATGGTGTGCGTACGAAGAAGTTCTTCCTTGGCGGTTACAACGGACCAGCGTTCGTTAAAATTTTTGCTGACGACACAATGATCTCAAACAGTCGCCAGTGGGACATGGTTTGGCCGGATGGAGATTTCTGGAAAGGCGGGCTCATGAGTCAGGGACTCTACGTATCGCCAGACAAGAACCTTGTAATCGCCTACTTTTCTCTCAATGCCTCAGACCGTTCGATTGATCGGTACCTGCGGCCGATCGCAAACTCCAAATTGATACATAGGTAACCGTACCAGATAACAAAACGATGCACGGGAATTGTGCATCACCCCGAATTTTCAATTGAAATCCGTCCTTCACAATCCCGTGATCGTAGGCGTTACGTGTTGAGATGATCCCTGCTGGAAGGTAGTGACCGTGTCCAATGATCTTGTAGAACTTGGCCGATTCCCATCTTCTGCCGAGGCGTCGGTCGTTCGCGGTCAACTTGGAACCGAAAAGGGTGGAACCGAAAAGGGGTCAGAACTATTTATCGCGCCTTAAAATAGTTCTGACCCCTTTTCGACGTGTTCGACGTTTCGAGAAACGAAGACTCCCGACCGCTTTGATCCTCCTCCTCGATTGTCCCCTTTGACGTTCCCTAACGTTCGCCGGGCGAAGGCTCATCCATTTCCGACTGGCGTACTTCCTCCAAGCGTTTCAGGTATTCGCGTTCTTCGTCCGGGCTGAGCGGCTTGGGCTCCAATTTGCTGCCGCAACCGGCAAGGAACACCGCGCCAATAGCCATCAGAAGTAAAACGAATCTTCGCATCAAGTTCTCTCCCGTGAATGTGGCCAATCGAGTGGGCGATGATTGATGATCGCCGGTGGAAGGGGCACCCCTCGCCGACGATCAATCGATCGTGACAGGCAACCCGTCGTTGCGGACGCACAATCGGCGAAACGTCTCCGGATCTATCGAAAACTGGATCGAGCGAACCGATCCGTCGGCCAGCGCGCCGTTGAACACGCCGGGATGCGACGAGCCGAATTTCATGCTCCAGACCCCCGGCTCCCCGGGAAGCTCGTCGGAGTCGGGTGCCGGAGGGCCGCCGATTCGCTTGGCGATGGGCTCGTAGTGTTCGAGCTTGGCCATGCGAACCTGGTCCGTGTCGAGGCCGCTGCCGCACCAGGGCTCGTTGTCGCCTCCGCTACGGCCGAAGTAGTTCGGGTTCTGCTGTTTCTCGCCAAGCAGCAACGTATTGGATGTTCCATCGCGGATCATCGCGAAGTCCACCGGCGGGTCGCACCGGCGGGCCCCCATCGCGCCGTTGGAGCGATAGACACCGTGGCGGATCATCACGTCGCCGGAACAACCCGCATAGTCGGACCTGGCCGAGCCGCTGTCGTCGGGATACCGGGCGGGGCGGCGACGCGTGGGGCAGTAGTACAACGCAACGGGCGTCCGCTGCACGGTGATGTCGTTCGGTTCGTCGTACAGGTTCGCCTGCTCGATGTACGGCAGAATCTGGTACATCCAGTTCCAGTGACCCCGCGGCGCATCTCCAGGTGTATGGGTCGTGTTGTCGCAGCGGTTCTTCTCTTTGCCCGCGTCGGGCAGAACGCCCCAGTTCACCTGATAACTGTGGAAGGCCAGCGCCATTTGCTTCAGATTGTTGCTGCACTGCAAGCGGCGGGCCGCCTCCCGCGCGCTCTGCACGGCCGGCAGCAACAGCGCAATCAGGATGCCGATGATCGTAATGACCACCAGCAGTTCAACCAAGGTAAATCCGTGCCGACGCCATCGCATTGCAGAACTCCTTACCTGCCGCCCGAACAGAAGATCGGGTTCACCGGACTGGCCGTGCCTCGGGTGCAACATCCCGCAGCGCAACGCCAGTCTTTGCGCCGGGCCTCGCGTTCCTCGCAATTGCCGCCGAAATGTCCAGTATGAACTGATGGTCGTCCCATCGCTTCACGTGCCGCATGCCGTCGCACAGCCGATCTTGGGCCGGGCTGTAGGTGAAGACGCGAATTTCCTTGCGCTCAGGGTGAAAGCGGAATAGCCGCAGCCAATCGGAATTGTCGGCGTTTCGGGGGTAGTCCTGCATGACCTCATGCACTACGTTGCCGTGCTCGCCGCGCGACTCCTGACGCAACGCGATGACACCCGACTGATCGCCCGCCAGCACTAAGAACAGGTTCGCATGCTTGCTGAAGCACTTTTCCCATAGTTGTTGCGGCGTGTTGCCACGGTCGCCATGCACCTTCTTCCATTGCATGCGCCCCTGGGGGACCGTCAGCCACTCCTTGCGGCTTGCCGGCTTGGGTATCGGCCCAAGGTACATGTGGGTGGTAATGACCGCCATGCGATCCCGGTGCTTCTGAAGCACGGCGTCGACCCACGCAAGCACGTCGTCCGGTGCGTTGCACTCGACGTGAACGATGACGAAATCCATGCCGCCCGCCGTGAACAACTGGAAACTGTTCGCATTGTTTCCCGAAACCCGTGGGGTGTGCTCCGGCCGGCCGGCATAGGTTCCGCCGTACCAGGGCATGTTCTTGTAGCGATCGGCGCCGAAGACCTGTTGGAACAGCGAACTGTCACCGGTCCGGCCGGACAGATCGTGGTTGCCGACGGTGATTCCGTAGGGCACCTTGCCGTGAAAACGGTCCATGTTCTGGCGAGCCACGCGCCACTGGCGCGGGTTGTTACGGTCGACGATGTCGCCGACGTGCGACACGAACACGATGCGTTGGGCAGCGAGATGCTCAGCGAACCAGCGGGTGCGTGAATCGAAGGCGGGGTTGCGCGGCTCGCCGCTTTGGTCGCCGCGCCCCGAGCCCGGCCCATAATACAACTGGGTATCGGGAATGACCGCGATCGTGAACGTGCCCTCGGGGGCGTCGGTTAAGACCTCACGGCGTGCGTTGACTGGCGAGTCGAGGGCGAAGGCAACGGAACCGTACAGCACGCCGGCGACCGCCAGCAGCAAAACGATGTCGCGCCAACCCGCCCGCCTGGGACCGCCGTGTACTTCCTTGATTGTCGTGCTGGCTGTCATCGGACCTTTCGTCGTGTTCTTCCTGTTCTTCCTGAAACGCAATCTCACGCACTACCTCCGTCGTCGTCGCCACGACAAACCGGCTATCACACCGCACAACAACAGGGTCATGCCGCCGGGCTCGGGCACTCTGTTGAACAAGGTTTTCATCTCCGTGTCGCTGAGCACCCGATCCCAAATGCCGAAGTCGTCCATCAGGCCCCGGTAGTAGTTGGTCGTCGCCTCCGGTGCCTTCAGGCCGATGTACAGCGGCTCGAAGGTGCCGCCCAAGGTCCCCGAGGCAATTTCTTCCAGGTTCCGATAGAGCGTGACATTGTCACTGGCATCGCGCGTCAGCATGAAATGCTGCCAGGTGTCCGCCTCGAAAGCAGTGGTAGCGGGAACCCAGTTGTTGCTGGTACTGCCGAACCGGACATAAACTCTAGCATCCTCGATCCGAATCCAATCTGCATTGGTGCCGCCCAGGAACGTCCCTCCCGCGTATCCAAGCGCCTCGGGGTTGAGCCAGGCCGCGATGGTCATTTCGGCGTCCAGGCTCAAACCGACGGGGTCCCCCAAGCCATCCTCGCCGATCTGGACATAGTCCTTGTCCGAGCTGCCACGGAGTTTCAGCCCGCCGTTGCCGAGGATGCGCTCGCCCGGCACGTTCGTAACGCTGAAAGGAGTGCCGCTGGTCTCGGGAGTCCCGTCCAAAGCGCTACCGGCGGTACCGGAGTTGCTGAAGTCGGAATCGAACGTCCAGAAGGCCATCGCGCTGCGGACCGGGTCGACGCCCCTCGCGAACAGTTCACCGATCTGTTCGTCATCCAACACCTGGTTCCACACGCCCACGTCGGCCATGTAGCCCCTGAAATAGTTGGTCGTGGCGTTAGGTGCCTTCAGCCCGATGTACTCCGGGTAAAAGGTACCGGAACGCATGCCCGTGTCAACCGGATCGGTGTTGCGATAAATGGCTACGTTGTTTGCCGCGTCGCGGGTCACGACGACGTGCTGCCACTCATTCGTTGTGAAGGTACTCGGAAACGTGATACTCGTAGTCGCGCTGTTGACCTTGAACGTTACTGAGCTGTTGGTCGTAACCCGCAGCCAGTCCCTATTGTCCTCATCGCCCAGGATCACCACGCCACCGCGGCCGCCGGCTGCACATC
>Ga0255380_10086_pt1 | contig 15140 bp, 11 predicted proteins | sample ANMaggSeSYBR01G8_FD_182107 | JGI IMG/M metagenome (GOLD analysis project Ga0255380, IMG submission 182107) | Sediment cell enrichment communities from methane seep in Santa Monica Basin, California, United Staets - ANME aggregate JGI... | ecosystem: Environmental > Aquatic > Marine > Cold seeps >... | reverse complement strand
ACAACTACAACGACATAAAAAACTATGCAAGTCTTGTTACTTTTGATGAAACAATATACAAGGTGCCTTAGTTGAAATTAGCATATCAAGATAAAAAAACACCCGTGCATAGACTTCACCCAGTTTGCAAAATTATTTGGGTTTTAGCAGTGCTAGCGGGAAGTATCCTTATCAATGATCCGATTTTATTAATATTGCTCTTTATTTCCACCACCCCATTCGTAATAATTGGAAAAATTGTAAAGGAGTGGGGTTCATTTGTCAAACTTGCTCTATGGCTCTCAATTTTTATTGCAATAATAAACATGCTGGCAAGTCAACATGGATCGCATATCCTGTATAGTAGCCCCATGCTACCTGTTTTGGGAACTATTAACATAACCTTAGAATCCGTCATCTTTAGCATAGGAATGTCTATTCGTCTTTTGGCAACCATTTCTGCATTTGCGATACTTACCCTCACGATTAACCCTGACGATCTGCTACAGACAATTCTCTTGTTAAAAATCCCCTATCGAACCGTACTTACAACCTCGATTGCCATACGTTTTATCCCATGCCTGTTTACTGATCTTGATACACTTCAAAGTTCCCTTCAAACACGAGGATACCAAATGACTGAGGGTGGATTCCTCACCAGAATTAAACGACGAGCTATTATAATTCCATCACTACTTTCAAATTCTCTTGAAAGATCAATCCAATCCGCAGAAGCAATGGAGTCACGAGGATTTGGATCCAAAGGAAGAAAGACATTCTATAATGTCATTAAAACAACACGAACTGATTATTTTTTTATAGCATTACCACTGTCTTTGTTTGCACTATTTGCAATAATGTGGATACTAAGAATTGGTACGTATGAATATTATCCCAATATTACACCTATTGTCATTACAATTTCCTATATCTCCGTCGCCTTGTTTCTAGTGCTTTCAGCTGCATCTCCAGCCATTCTCTCGCCGTTAAAGAAGGTGATTGATCTTGATTGAATTTAAAGATCTGACATTCAAATATGCAGACAGTAATAACACAGTACTTAGTGATATATCAGTATCAATTAATGATTCGGAATTCGTCCTAATTACCGGTCAATCAGGATGTGGCAAGTCTACGCTTTGTAGATGTATAAATGGGCTGGTACCATCGTTTTATGGGGGAGAAATATGTGGATCAGTTGAAGTGCAAAACATTGATGCACTTCGCACCCCGACAAAGGACATGGCAAAAACAGTGGGAATGGTATTTCAGGATCCCGAGAACCAACTTATTGCAACAGATGTGGAAAGAGAAATTGCATTTGGTCTGGAGAATCTAGGTCTACCCAAGACCACTATGGTAAAAAGAATAGAAGAAGTTCTGGATACTGTTGGTATCGACCATCTACGTCATCGCCAGTTATCGACTCTGTCAGGCGGTGAGAAACAAAAAACAGCAATAGCATCTGTTTTAGTATTGCATCCAGAAATTCTAGTGCTAGATGAACCTACATCGGAGTTAGATCCAAAGGGGGCCGAGGAAGTAATTCAGCTAGTAAAAAGACTAAATGAAGAGTTGGGCTTAACTGTTATACTTGTCGAACATAGAATAGATCGAGTTTTGCAATCTGTAGATCGTCTGATCGTTATGGATAGCGGTGAAATAACATACAATGGTAAACCCCGAGAGTGGATAAATTTGGCCGAAAATAAGCTATCCCTCGTTGGAATTCCACCCATAACCCGCCTAAGTGTAGAACTTAAACAAAAAGGTATTGATACGGAAATTCCTCTAACGATAAAAGAAGGTAGGCAAATTTTTTCACCGATTTTAAAAGATAATAAATGGAAAAAATCCATGCAAACTCATCCCCACAAAAGCAAAAACATCACTAGTTGTATCGCAAAAGCCAGAAAACTATGGTATAAATATCCAGATGGAGCAGTCGTTCTCAAAGACATAACTATTGATATTTTCAAAGGCGAATTTATTGCCCTTATTGGAAGAAACGCATCTGGAAAAACCACTCTTGCAAAACTGCTAAATGGATTGTTAAAACCATCGAAAGGAAAGGTTGAGATAAATGGAATAGACACAACAAGGACAAAAGTTGAAAATCTTGCCAAATGTGTTGGATATGTGTTTCAAAATCCTAATGTGCATCTTTTTGCAGATACAGTAGAAGAAGAAATCACATTTATGATGAACAATTTAGGTTTTTCATCTAAGATGGTTGAGGAATCACTCGATAAAGAACTAAAACAATTCAATCTTGAATATTGTCGCTATGCATACCCTCGCTCTTTAAGCACAGGAGAAAAACAAAGGGTTGCACTAGCCTCCATTCTTGCTGCAAAGCCGCAACTATTAATACTGGATGAGCCGACCCGTGGACTCGATTACGGATTAAAAAAGAATCTCATGAATTATTTGATTGAATATAGAAAAAATGGGGGAACGGTCATTCTGATAAGTCACGATATCGAACTTATAGCTGAATTTGGTGAACGTGTTGTTCTAATGAGTGAAGGTAAAATCGTGGCAGATGGAAACAAACACCAGGTTCTTGCAAATTCCCTTCATTTTTCTCCTCAAATTAATAGACTTATACAACCGTTCACAAAATATGGAATATCCTCAGACATATTAACCGTTGAAGAAATTATGCAGGGTTTTAAATGAAAAAGATTCATGTCTTCGCATTGCTGGCTTCAATCATTACCATCATCGTTTTTATAATAATTAGTAAGAATGGCAGTTATGACACATGGAGCATAGGAACTCTCCTCATAATAGTTACAACCATGGGAATAATGTTTTTCCAATTTGAAAAGGGGAAAATAACATCAAAGGAGATATCTCTTATTGCAATACTCAGTGGTGTTTCAGCCATTTCTCGAGTTCCTTTTGCAGCAATACCGAGTGTTCAGCCATGCACATATATAATTATTTGCACAGGCTATGTATTTGGACCAGTAGCCGGTTTTATGGTCGGAGCCACTACAGCACTTGTTTCAAATATATTTTTAGGACATGGACCATGGACTATTTTTCAAATGTTTGCATGGGGGATAGTTGGAGTAACTGCCTCAATATTGCCAAAACTGAAAATTAAAAGTTCTGGAGTAATAATCTTTGGAATTGCTTGGGGATATCTGTTTGGCTGGATTACCAATCTATGGATCTGGCTAGCATATGTATATCCTCATACTTTCTCCACCTTACTAGTTACTATGGGTGCCGGTCTAGGATTTGACACTTTTCATGCACTTGGTAATGCAATCTTTCTAGCAATTCTTGGAGAAAAAACAATCACAATATTTCAGAGATATAAGAATCGTTTTCATATAAAATATCGATTTAAGATAGAGAAAGAACCATCATCAATGAGTGATTGTACCATTGAACCTTCAAATTCATAATCGATAACATCCAACAACATGTAAGAAAATATGAGGAAAACATATATTCTCAGAACATCATATATACCCCGAATTATTCTTACAAAAACATTATTATATTATTAAAAGTACAATATATATTAATGTAGTAAAAATAATTGTTTAACGGGGAACAAATGCAGATTAATAAATTAGGAGCAGCATATTTAATTCTAATACTTTTAGTATCCTCAGTGTTAACAATATCTGTTTCCTCGGAAGGCGATCCACCTCCTTTTTGGAACGAGAGTTGGCCATATAGACAAGAAATTAAAATTCCCGTGTCAACTGATAATCCTTATGCAAAATATCAACCAATTGATATAAGAATTGAATTCGAAACAAATTGTTGGGCAAAGAATGAAAATGAGCATTCGGTTCGAGTTTGTTGTTGGGATGGAAATATATGGCATGAATTAGAATCCCAGATATATCATCTGAACTTTACAGATGTTGACCACATATATAGTTGCGGATTAGTATTTCTTGTACCTGAGATAGCAGATGGAAAAGAACGATACTTTATATACTATGACGATAACGAAAAACCGTCACCAAACTATATAGATCACGTAAGTATCGAGGATGAATATTATCATTATGAACCAATATCTGGAATTTCTGTGGAAGGGGACTACTATAAAATTACTGAAGATAACTATATTATCTATATAGTGGGACAAAAAGGACAAGTTATGGACCGTAAATTTTCCCAATGTGTCATAAAAATGAAACACAATACGGAAAAATTCGAAATCATGAACTCTGACATTCTAGCATCATTTGCATTCTCATACCATCATGGTGTTGAGGACAAGCATGAAATCTCATCAGATCAACTGCTTGTATCTAAAGAAATAGCCGTCGATGGTAACTTGATGGTAGAGCTTGGTATTATCAGTGAATCCTCAAATAAGGAGCTTCGTACAACAAATATCTATAAATATTACTACTGTCCAACCATCGACAAACGCATAAGTGTTAAAGTGAACCACGAAGTTTCAGAGGATGTATTAGTAAAGGGCGTAGTAAATGTCGACGGGCGCTATGGGGCATTGATCTCATTAAAATCTAGAAGTGTGGCAAAAAATAAATTGTGTTTTGGAGAGATACTCCCATATGTACATGTTTATGGGGAGAACAACAGGATTAAAGAATACAAAATGAATAAAAACCCGGAAGGCAAAGAACGAGAATGGATAATATCCTACTCTGATGACTGTGACATTGGAAGAGATGCATGGATTTCTTATGACGAAGGAGATTCTGGTAAGTGCCATGCCATTCTCTTCTCTTCTAACGAAGGTATTGTTAAACAGGGAACAAGTGAAAGAGATGGTATAGAGGTAAAAGTGGCAGTGAGAGAATATATTGATGTTGTTGGAACTGAAGTTGATTATGCATCCATCACATTTGGTAGAAATTCCTATGAAAAGGGCGACGATCATGATGTAAACATTCCAAGTGATCTTAGAGTTGAGTTTGAAGCTGAGTTTTTTACGGTAGAAGATGGAAACTATGAAGATGTAGCTGAAGAGGGAAAGCTCTTTCGTACACTTGTTAAACATCGTTATGAAGGCGGGGATGATTTGTTTGAAGGAGATCAAAATATACACACCCTTACAGTAATTCCCCACATGAGCGGTAGAATAATATCATATCCGTATTTGGTAAACCTGACTGGACTTGCCCTTCCAGTCACGTGGGTAGAATTGTATCAAAATGACACTTTAATCTCATCGGGTGCTGCCCATAAACCGTTTATTGGATTTCAAACAATAAAGTTTCCCAAGCTTGCTCCTGGAGAATATGTTACCAAAATATATCGTAAAATTGGAAATGATACTAAGAATTATATCGGAGTTGGATCAGTTAGAATAGAAGAAGACATAGTTCTCCATATCTATTGTACATGGCAAAAAAACATTAAACTAACCACCCATGATCAACATGATAAACACATAAGAGATATAGAATTGGTTCTGCTAAATGACAACATCGTTGTCTTAAAGAATACTACAGGGGATGCCAAAGAGACAACGCTGAATGTTCCATTCAATCTTTTTGATTCATACGCACTAGTAAAAGGTAAACAGATTAAAGGAAAAATGCTGAGTTTTCCTTTCAATTTATCTGACCCATATGTGTTGAAAGCATTTTACAAAGGTTTTATCATTTATGATGATGAAATAGCAAGGTTGCAAAAATCGGCAGATATAGGTATAGATCTTTATGATCTGACCGTAAATATAGAGGATGAATTAAGTTTACGTCCAGGAGTGGATGTCAGACCATTTTTAACTAGCTCTGAGATGTACAGACCTCTTGAGATAATACCCAAAGATATGGGAAATGGCAAATATTTATTCGAAAGATTACCATCTGCGACATACGAATTTCAGATATCATATGGAGCCTTTTCGGATAGAAAAACCATACATGTACCAGAAGATGGTAATCATGTAAACATCAGATTCACTGCAAATTTTGATCTCACCACTGAATTACTTAATTCTCGTGGGGAACACATTCAAGAGGTAAATCACAAGATAGAGATCATTAGAGGTGGATGGAAAATACATGAACCTGTATCATCTGGTGAAATCATTTCACTGCCTCCTGGTAAGTACACTATTAATGTTTATTCAGAAAGTAAATTAATCGGATCAAAAAGCATAGAACTAACAAACGACAGAAATATAAAAATTGTTACGACAATTGAATCAATTCTGCCAACCATAGTTACAGGAATGGTTTTGATATTCATTGGGGAACTTGTTGTACTGCTCCTTCTTTTTAAAAAAATATCATTAAACTCATTCTTAAAATTGATGGCCATGGCAATCATACTTGCATCTTTGTTTCAACCTTGGTGGATATTGGACGCTTCAAGTGATGAACATTTAGCCGAAAAAAACAGTGCAATGTACATAATCCCACCAACAATGATAGATAGCATCACATACGAAGACAAATTATATCTTGATCTTGCTACAATACCAGAAGTATTCACAAATTTTCTGGAGATACTATTGATCATCGTTTGTTCTGGCCTTATTTTAATGGGAGTCAGTTTTATACCAAACGTTGTGTTGAGAAGACATTTTTCCCTGGGATTGATATCTGCTAGCGTCTTGTTTCTCATTTTAGTATCTGCTGCATTTTCTTTTGGCATGTCAAAAATATGCGAGATGAGTATTGGCAGTCTGCAAGGTGAAGGAATATTAGACATAACACTACCAACTGGTGAAACCGCTTATATGGCCGCCAGTTGGGGCCTAGGAATTGGCTTTTATCTTTGCATTATTCCAACTCTCATTCTTGTGGCTGCTGGCACCATAGACTTCTTGAGAAAAAAGGAATGGTTAAAGCTATCTTTTACAAAAAAATAATGCAGACTTACTTCTTTGATAAGTTCTTCAATCTATCTACACCGCCTATATTTTTTATTATATTGTACACTGGTTCAGGGACAAGATCCACCCATGATTCATCATTTATGATTCTTCTACGTATTTCTTTTCCAGAATATTTATCCCGGTCATACAAAGGTGTTTCTTTAACAACATATCCTTTCTTTGAGAATAGACGTTTTGTGAGAGAATTATTTGAAAGAACAACATCAAAATTCGATATAATTGATACGACATAATCCACCCATTTAGGATAGTTGTGTATATCTGGTATTAACACCACTCTGTAGTTTTTTACCCCTATTTTCTCTAGAGATTCTTCTATCATAAGCTTTCGTTCGTCTGAGGTAAAAGGATTCTCTAAAGTACCACCATATTGGGATGATCCCAGTCCTATGATAACTTCATCATATTCGGCACACACATCTTGTATCAATTGTAGATGCCCTTTATGGAATGGTTGAAAACGCCCTATGAGTAAGGAATCCATATTAAAACAAAAAGAGAATGCAGAGAATTAATATAAAACATTACTCTTTTTCCAATGAGGATCCGGAGAAATCATGGCTCTTCTGTTCTTTTTTTCTAAAATCTTGAGAAGCTGAGATTTTTTTCTCTGATTCTAACTCGACTTTTCCAGTTACCTTTGGAGGTCTCATATTTTTCAGTCTTCTAAGCAACTCATCCTTGCCCGCACCAGTAAGAGCATTCTCTAGAACATCGTTTAACGTTTCGACTGGGATAACCTCTATCTTTTCAGCATATTTATCCTCGATAAGGACATCGTTAAGATTCGATTTTGGAACTATGACTTTTTTGATGCCCGCCTCTGCGGCTGCCTCAACCTTCGCCGTAACACCACCAATGGGGAGAACAGTACCTCTAATGCTAAGGGAACCAGTCATGGCTACATCCTGTCTTATAGGTACGCCCTCCATCGCAGAAATGACTGCAGTTATGACAGATAGACTTGCTGAATCTCCTTCTAACCCCTCATAAGTACCAATGAATTGAATGTGTATATCATGGCTAGAGATATCTCTGCCCATGTATTTTTTGGCTATTGCAGATATGTTGAGAACTGATTCTCTGGCAATTTCACCGAGTTTTCCAGTGGCTATAATTCGCCCCTCCGATCGAGATCCTGCAGGTGTAACCTCTGCAACAATAGGCAATATCATACCAGAGAACTCACTCATAGAAGGATCCGCAGAATGCACAGCCAACCCGTTGACCACACCTATCTCTTCCCCATGTATTCTAAAAGAACGATAATCCTTACGTTGCTCAATAGCCCTATCCACAACTTGCTGCTCCAAAGATTTTGCTATTTTCTTTGCTTGTAATACATGTTTCTGTGTTACAATTTTATCTCCCTTTTCAAAAGCTATATCTCCAGCAGCTCGAATCAGACCGCCTAGTTCTCTAAGGCGTAGAGACAGTTTACCTTTCCTACCTGCACGTCTCTGGTCCTCATGAATAATCTCAGCAACAGCACCCTTATCAAAATGAGAAATCTTACCATCTTTATCAACCTCCTGAGCAACAAAACGGATGAGCTTCGCCCTATTTTCATCATTATCAGTCATACTGCTGTTCAGATAAATCTCATAACCATATCCTCTTATTCTGGATCGTAGAGCTGGATGCATTCCTTTAAGTGCATCCAGATTCCCCGCGGAAACCAAGATGAAATCACATGGCACTGGTTCAGTTTTAACCATAGCCCCAAAGCTTCTGTCGGATTGGCCGGTAATCTGAAATTTTTTCTCCTGGATTGCAGTAAGAAGATGCTGCTGAGATGGCAGATTCAATGTATTAATTTCATCAATATACAACACACCCTTATGTGCTCTATGTATTGCTCCTGCCTCGACGAGTTGATGCGGAGGAGTCTCCAGACCAGCAGATTGAAAAGGATCATGTCTTACGTCCCCAAGTAGAGCACCAGAATGGGCAGCGGTGGCATCAAGAAAGGGCGGTGTATCGGTTTTATCATGAGCAACCAAGATTTTTGGAACCTGATGTAACTCCTGACGTTGCGTTAATGCACCTCTTGAAAATATCAGAAAAATCATAACCGCGGCGATGACACCGAAAATCGCATATTCAATATGTATCTCACCCCCATTTCCAGAGAGGATTGGGAAAATCGCTGCAAATATAGAAAGGGCAATAATCATAAAAACAATGGTTATAATCATGCTACTTTGTTGTTCTTTTTTCTTTTTGGCTTCCGCCCTCTGAACTTTAACAATCTCTTTTGCCTTACCACCAGGAACAACCCGTATGTGTGGTGTATTAGAGTCTTCATTATTAGGATAAGCAATTATATCTTCCAACTCTTCCTTGGGCAGGAACGCAGTCATTGCCCGAGCTACCATGGATTTTCCAGTACCTGGATCGCCGATAAGCATAACATGACGTTTCTGCTCTGCAGCCTTCCTAACAATGTCGACAGCTTGATCCTGACCTATAACCTGATCCAACAAACGTTCAGGAACATCTACATCCTCGGTAGTTTTAAATTTCTGAGATTTAATCCAACTATCAATAGGCTGCATTTCCTCTTTACCAGAGTCCTTTGAAGATTTTTCATCTTTATTTTGTTCCTCTGTCACTCTATCCACCATATCAACAAAATCATTACGATACGTAGCAACATTCTATCTAAATATCTTACGCTGCCGAATAATAGATGCATATATCAACTTTTCTTTTAAAAAAAGCGTATCTTATTCAGATGTCCTGGTGCTTTGCTACAAAAACGTTTCATTTTAAAAGGTACCATATCAATAGAGACATGATACCAATTACTACAAAAAATATCCAAAGGATGTATCCTATTCTGATACGAGCGAGCCATTTTGCCTTTTTCTCAGGAGTATCAAAAAATCTTCCCAATATGGGATCGTCATCTAATGATGTCATATTAAGCCTTTTTTGATTCAAGTATATTCTTAATCCGCTTTCTTCTAAAGAAGTCCTCTCGCTCTCGTTCCTCTAACTGCATCTCGATATATTTCCGAGTGGCGTATAGCCTGGGAATTAAAGTGTTTTCTAAAACATTGACTCTTCTTTTGGTTTTTTCTATTTCAACTGCTAGAGATTTAACACCACCTTCAAGATCTGCAAGTTGAATTAATTTTGACACGAGATCATTAAACTTTCTCTGCGCATCATCGAGTTTTGAACAGGTTTCAAAAAAACCATAAGTTGGTTTAATGGTGGTTTTTATGCCATCTGCATTCATTTTAGGTATTTTCACACCCATTATATCGTCATTCTCAAAAGATATCTTACCCACATCTTCGGTTAGTCGCGATATATCATCAACCTTTTTTTCACCCATGATCATCTGGGCTTGTATAAGTGATAAAAATGCTCCCTCAAATTCTTCATCCATTTCACCAGATAATTTGTTTCTTTTCTCAATTATATCAAAGAATCTTTCAACCAGTGCATCACGTTTTTCCTCGAGTAATTTGTGCCCCTTCTCGGCTAACGTAAGTTTTTTCCGAATTTCAAGAAGTTCCATTCTTGTTGGGTTTACACCATCAAGTATTTGCTCGACCATTTCTATTACTCTTCTTTTCCACCTTTTGGAAGATATTTTTTGATATATTTTTCATCTATTTTTTTAAGTTCAGAAGTAGGTAATCTTGAGAACAACTCCCAGCCAATAGAGAGCGTTTGTTCAATACTTCTATCTTCATGATTATCTTGTGAAACAAATTTCTTTTCAAATTCCAAAGCGAAATTCAAAAATTTTCTATCTCTATCAGATAACGCATCTTCACCCACAATTGCCACAAGATCTCTAAGATCACATCCCTCAGAATAAGCGGCATACAACTGATTTGATACGCCTGCGTGATCCTCTCTAGTTCTACCATCTCCAATACCTCTATCCATTAAACGGGACAGACATGGTAAAACAGCTATAGGTGGATAGATGTCTTTTTTGTGAAGTCCCCTTTCTAAAACAATCTGCCCTTCTGTTATATAACCAGTTAAATCAGGGATTGGATGAGTAATATCATCATCAGGCATAGTAAGCATTGGTATTTGCGTAATAGATCCTTTTTTACCTTTAATTCTGCCTGCCCTCTCATAAATAGTTGCAAGGTCCGTATACATGTATCCAGGATAGCCCCTTCTCCCAGGAACTTCTTCTCTTGCTGCTGCAATTTCTCTTAATGCTTCAGCATAGTTTGTCAGATCAGTAAGTATCACAAGAACCTGCATGTCAAGATCAAAAGCAAGATATTCTGCACAGGTCAGTGCCATACGTGGCAAGATGACTCGCTCGATCGTAGGATCATCTGCAAGATTTAGAAACATAACTGTTCTTTCAAGCGCACCGGTATTTTCGAAATCTCTTATGAAAAGATTTGCCTCTTCGGATGTTATACCCATTGCACAAAAAACCACAGCAAATTTTTCCTCTTTTCCAAGAACCTTTGCCTGTCTTGCTATCTGAGCAGCAAGTTCATTGTGGGGAAGTCCAGAAGCAGAGAATATCGGTAGTTTTTGTCCACGAACCAATGTATTAAGTCCATCTATAGTTGAGATACCAGTCTGGATAAATTTCTGAGGATATTCTCTAGCATATGGATTTATTGGATTACCATTAATATCTCTTCTATCCTCAGGTATAATTGGTGGCGCATCATCAAGTGGATTTCCGGTTCCATCAAATACCCTTCCAAGCATATCCTTTGCAACACCTAGTTTCATAGTTTCTCCGATAAAACGTGCCGAAGTTTTGTCAGTGTCAAGTCCTTTTGTTCCTTCAAAAACCTGAACAATAACCTTATCTGAAAATGCCTCGAGAACCTGGCCTGTACGCTCTTCGCCGTAGGATGTCTTGATCTTTACAACCTCATTGTATGCAACATCCTTTATGCCTTCAACAATTATTAAAGGACCAGCAACTTCAGATACTGTTGTGTACTCTAGGTCTTTGTTACTCATGCTTGCTTACCCCCTTTCATAAGAGAATCTATTTCCTTTTCAAAGTCAGTTTCCACTGTTTGGAATCTCACCTCAAATTCTTTATTTGGAACAGTACTCATTCTGGCCAGATTCTCACGGGATTTCATGGAAAGTATATCATCCATATGTACATTTTTACCAACAGCTTCTTGTAATTTATCTGAAAACTTAAGCATAAGTCGGAGCATCTCATATTGTTTATTACTTGGACAGTATGTATCAACTTCATGAAATGCGCTTTGCTGAAGAAAATCTTCCCGTATCATCCTCGCACTTTCAAGAAAAGCTCGTTCCTTTGAGGGAAGTGCATCAGGCCCAACAAGTTTCACGATTTCTTGAAGTTCCGATTCTTTCTGAAGTAGCGCCATGGCCTTATTTCTGAGTTTAAGCCAATCTTCGCCAACTTCTTTTTTCCACCAACCATTCACCTCATCAAGATGAAGAGAATATGATTTTAACCAGTTAATTGATGGAAAATGCCTTTTGTCTGCAAGATCAGAATCAAGTGCCCAAAATACCTTAACAATACGTAATGTGTTCTGAGCAACCGGTTCGGAGAAATCACCCCCAGGTGGAGAAACAGCACCTATAACAGACACTGATCCCTCTTTGTCTTTTGATCCAAGTAGTTTTACTCTTCCAGCTCGTTCATAGAATTCAGCAAGTCGTGAAGCAAGATATGCAGGATATCCTTCCTCTCCAGGCATTTCCTCTAGTCGACCGGATATTTCTCTCATTGCCTCCGCAAGTCGTGAAGTACTATCTGCCATAAGAGCAACATCATAGCCCATATCCCGATAATATTCTGCTATCGTTATACCAGTGTAAACACTTGCATCCCTAGCAGCCACAGGCATATTAGAGGTATTGGCAATTAGAACCGTTCGACTCATTAAAGGCTCACCCGTTTTTGGATCCACTAACTCTGGAAACTCCCGAAGAACATCAGTCATTTCATTTCCACGTTCACCGCAACCCACATAGACAACAACCTGGGCATCACTCCATTTGGCAATCTGGTGAAGCATAACTGTTTTTCCAGTACCGAATCCCCCCGGTATTGCGGCTGTGCCACCTTTTGCAACTGGGAAAAATGTATCAATAACACGTTGTCCCGTAATAAGTGGCAACGATGGGCCATATTTTTTTGCTACTGGCCGGGGTTTACGCACTGGCCATCTCTGAAGCATTTGAAGTTTTACATCTACTTTGTCTGTTGTAACTACTGCAATATCATCTTCTACTGTATAGTCACCCTCTTTTTCAACCGATGAAATTGTACCTTTTACGTCCGGTGGAACAATGATTTTATGAACAATAATTGAGGTTTCTTGTACTTCCCCAATAACATCACAACCACTTACCTTATCGCCTGACTTTGCAACTGGTTTGAAGTGCCATTTCTTTTTTCTGTCTATTGCATGCGCTTCCACACCACGTGAAATAAAATCACCAGTTTCCTCATATATGGCAGGTAATGGTCTTTGAATACCGTCATATATGTTTGTTAAAAGCCCAGGGCCTAGCTCAACAGAAAGAGGCATGTCTGTAGAGATAACTTTTTCTCCAGGTTTTAAACCATTTGTATCTTCATATACCTGTATAGTAGCAACATCCCCATTCAAACGGATGATTTCACCGATAAGATTCTCGTCTCCTACTCTCACCACATCATACATCTTCGCTCCACGCATGTTATCCGCTTCTATGACTGGGCCTGAGATTCTGACTATTTCCCCTTTTTGTGATTTTTTAGACATCTATTTCAGCCTCCAAATTTATCTTTATTTATTGATTTCAACTCCAACTGCTTTTTTTATCAAATGTGAAACAAAATCCACATGATCCTTTCTACGTCCCTTCTTATCAGGTATCTCTATGATGATAGGAACATTATTTCTTAATCTGTATTCTTTCAAATCTTTATCCAAATCTTCTGCAATTTTTTCATTTATAAAAACGATTCCAATGTCATCTCTTTCAGATATTTGATTCCAAAGTTTAACTTCATCACCTTCAGAGACGTATATTTCTTGTATGCCTGCAAGTCGTAGACCAACCGCAGTATCTTTATCACAGAGAGCGGCCAGTTTCATCAGCTTGCCCCCCCAAGTTAGATAACTTTTAATCATTTCAGATGGCAGATTCTCACCTATGCCTTTTGCAATAATCTTTAAGTTCCTTATCTCAAATTCTTTGGAAACAATGAATCTGATAGTAGGACCAATACTAACGTAATTCTGTGTAGAAATATCTGCAACTAATTTCAAAAAAAGACCATCAAGAGCATTTTCTAGGACTTGTACCGATCCTTCCTTGTTATAACGCTCTATGGCATCCTTCAAGACACCGTAATAGGATGTACCTTCAAGACTGGAAATTACTTGTGATATTTCATCGACATCAGCCATCTCTTTAAATTTCCAAGAGGCTATTTCTTGCCCCACCCCAAGGAATAGTTTTTCATATGATTCTTTTGCATAGTCAAGTTGCTTTGCCCTTAAAATATTCTTGATGTTACGTATATCAATCATATTTTTGACAAATTTCTGTTTTGCCTGCTCACATTTGTATGGTACTTTTACCCGTTTAAATCTATTAATTATGTGGATATCCATTACATTATCAATTGTTAAAAAATCAACGTTCTTATCAGAGAGAACATGGGTTACTTCTTCACCAAAACCATAGCTTTTAAGTATCTCAGGTAAATCCTCCTTTTCAGTTTCCATGATTTTTTGTAACAACTTTTTTGTGTTTACCAAAACAGCCTGATTAATTACTGTTTCATCACTTTTTTTCCCTTCCAACCTATTTTTAAGCTCGTTTTTAATTAGATGAATATCAATCTTCTCGAGATACACATCATAGAAATCTTTCATTTTCTTTGAACTATCTTTCTGCATCATCTCTACAGTTTGAATAAATACATCATCCAGAGACTGTTGTACATCATAGGTATTTTCGCCATTTATGTTATAATCTTTTGATGTGTTTAGCAACTCCTTAAAACCCGATAAACTCTTACCATCTAGCATCCGACTGAGTTCGTTCTCTGAAACGAATGGGTTTCCCATGGCCTCAAACTTTGCGTTAGGATAGACAAATTTGAGATAGGTGGAAAAAGGACGGGAGATAATCAATACAGCTCCAGCTATTACAGATATGACAAGAACCCAGAACGGGTAATTATGTGGATCAAAGATTATCTCAAACAAATATATCTACTCCGTCTTTTATGAGAAAAGCAGCTTTCCCACCTTTATCCGTATTCTGTCTTTTTTCCTTTCAAGTATGCCATCAAATGTAT
>Ga0255380_10083_pt1 | contig 15612 bp, 15 predicted proteins | sample ANMaggSeSYBR01G8_FD_182107 | JGI IMG/M metagenome (GOLD analysis project Ga0255380, IMG submission 182107) | Sediment cell enrichment communities from methane seep in Santa Monica Basin, California, United Staets - ANME aggregate JGI... | ecosystem: Environmental > Aquatic > Marine > Cold seeps >... | reverse complement strand
AACTACTTTGAATTAAATAACAATCGAGGCTTTTTCCTTAACACTATTGATATTTACATTGCAAGTTCAGGTTTTATGAAGCATTGTTTAATAAAAGACGGAACTCAAAACGAAATTTTGTTATCACTGTTTGCAAATTCTAATTTAAGAACTTTTTCGGTAGGTGAATTAGGTTGGGAAGGTGAAATTATGTCTCAAGCTGCTCATTTTATCCAATTGTTAGTTTTACCATGTAAGCAAAATGAACTGATTATTTTCAATACATTAGAACAACAAAATAAAATTTACAAAAAAAATTCATTACATTATTTTCATACTAAGGATTACTTTCAAACGCTTACTAACAGGAATGTATTAACAAATAAAGAAGGAAAAGTATTTTTAGATTTAAAGACAGGAAATCCGAAGAAATGGGAAATTCTAAAAGATCAAATAAGATAGCTTGCTGCTAACAACACCTAAAAGCCAATTTGAAAGTATGGAATTGAGCAAGTAAGATTGTCGGAAAAGACTAATTTTCGAATATTTCAGCTTTACTGTACAAACTCACTCTACTTGAAATACCCAAATCGATACCAGAAAAGCGGAGCATTGAATGAACATAACCGATAACGAAAAAAGGGATGCCGTCAAACTAATCGAAGCAGGGAAACCCCTGCCTGACAAATACCGATTCCTCTTATTTGATGATGACCGGGAAGTAGAACTTATCTGGAACAGCAAGACTGCGGAAGTAACCAATGTGGTGCTGCCATTCCAGATAATTGAGCAAGTGGACGAGCCGCGCTCAGAAGAAACAAGAGAGCGATACAAACAGATGACCCTGTTCGATGTTGACGAGCGGGGCCGGCAGCTTAAGGGCTGGACTAACAAGCTGATATGGGGCGATAACAAGCTGATCCTATCCAGCCTGAAAAACGGCCCCCCTCGGGAAGAGATTGAAAAACAGGGCGGCATCAAGCTTATCTATATCGACCCGCCGTTTGATGTGGGTGCTGATTTTTCAATGGATATCGAGATCGGCGGCGATACCTTTACTAAAAAGCCCAATGTGCTGGAGGAAATTGCATACAGGGATACGTGGGGCAGGGGGGCGGACTCGTTTATCGCTATGATCTATGAGCGGCTGGTGCTGATGCGGGATCTGCTGGCTGAGGATGGGAGTATTTATGTGCATTGTGACTGGCGGGTGAACAGTTATATTCGGTTGGTGCTGGATGAGGTGTTTGGAAAAGGGAACTTCCGAAATGAGATTATTTGGAAAAGGAAAACAGGTAGAGGTCAAACAAACAAGGAACCCACCGAGTTTGGTAATCAAATAGATTCAATTTTATTTTATTCAAAGTCTGCTAATAACTATTTCGTAAATACTATAAAACCGTTAAAAAAGGAATATGTCGAAAAATTCTATAGATTTGAGGATGAAAAAGGACGGCGTTATCGTTTAGCTGATTTATCAAGTCCTAGTCCAAGACCTAATTTAATGTATGAATATAAGGGATACAAACCTCCTTTAAAGGGGTGGGCAATATCGATTGAAAAAATGAAATTGTGGGATGCAGATGGGAGATTATATTTTCCTAAAAAGAAAGATGGAAGGATACAGCGAAAACGATTTTTAGATGAGAATGAAGGTGAAGTAGTACAATGTTTGTGGGATGATATCCCAATCGCAGGACCTCAGTCTGATGAAAGATTAGACTATCCTACACAAAAACCAGAGAAACTAGTTTATAGGATAATTGAAGCTTCCTCTAACGAAGGCGACCTCGTAGCCGACTTCTTCTGCGGCTCTGGCACTACCGCCTCTGTAGCAGAAAAAATCGGCCGCAAGTGGATCGTCTCAGACCTTGGCAAATTCGCCATCCACACCACCCGCAAGCGCATGATAGGCGTGCAGCGGCAGTTAAAGCAGGACAAGAAAGACTGGCGCGCCTTTGAGATCCTGAACCTCGGCAAGTACGAACGCCAGCACTATATCGGCGTCAATGCCAACCTGTGGGAAGAGGAAAAACAGAAACAGCTTGAAGCCAAAGAAAAGCACTTCCTCGAACTTATCCTTCATGCCTACCGTGCCGAAGCCGTGGAAAACTTCAAAACTTTCCATGCCAAAAAAGCAGGGCGCATGGTGGCAGTAGGGCCGGTGAACCTGCCGGTGACACGCCTGTATGTGGAAGAAGTCATCCTTGAGTGCCGTGAAAAACGCATATCCCGCGTAGATATTCTGGGCTTTGAGTTTGAGATGGGGCTGTTCCCCAACATTCTTGACGAAGCAAAAACCAAAGGCATTGACCTTGCCATGAAATACATCCCACGTGAGGTGTTTGACAAGCGGGCAGTGGAAAAGAACCAGGTGGTATTCCATGATGTCTCCTACATCGAAGTCAAACCACATGTCAAGAAAAATTCCATCGCCGTGGAACTCACCGACTTTTCCGTGTTCTACTCACAGGACTCCATAGACCATGCAGCCGAAAGCCTCAAAGAAGGCAAGAATAAGATAGTGGTAGAACAGGGGCAGATCGTAAAGGTCAGCAAGGACAAAAAAGGCATAGTCACACGCGAAGTACTGACACAGCACTGGACCGACTGGATCGATTACTGGAGCGTGGACTTTGACTTTGAAAGTAAGCGGGAGATCATAGCTGTCAAGAACGAAGAGACCGGTGAAACAGAAGAATACTGGACAGGTGACTTCATCTTTGAGAACGAATGGCAAAGTTTCCGCACAAAAAAGGACAGGAACCTTGAATTGAAAACGCCATTTCACGAATGTAAGCCCGGGCGGTATAAGATCGCTGTCAAAGTAGTGGATATTTTCGGCAATGATACTATGAAAATTATTGAGGTGAATGTATGAGTGAACCCATTCCTGTAAATCCTGATATTATGCGGTGGGCAAGGGAAACGGCTGGATACAGCATAGAAGATGTTGTTGACAAGATCAAGCGTAAACGTGTGACGGTCGAAGTGGTCCAAGACTGGGAAAATGGCAATGCAAGTCCATCATATCCTCAACTGGAAAAACTTGCCTATAAAATATTCAAACGGCCTTTGGCTTTATTTTTCTTTCCGGAACCACCTGAAGAAGAAACTCCAGGGCAGTCTTTTCGTACATTACCCCAGCAGGAAATTGACCTGATGGAGCCCACATTGCTCTACCTGATCCGTAAGGCAATGGCATTTCGGGAAAATCTAAAAGAATTGTATGACAATGTGAACCCGGCAAAACAGAAAATTTGTATTGATTTGGAAATAAAAAGTTCTGATTCAGTGTCTAATATGGCAAAAGAGGTGCGGAAATATTTGGGTGTCAGTCTTAATGAACAATATGCATTAGAATCAAACGAAGATGCGTTAAAATATTGGCGTAATTTGCTTGAAGAACATGGGATTTTTATTTTTAAAGATGCTTTCAAAGATGACGAATTTTCAGGTTTTTGTCTGTATGACAATGTTTTTCCAATAATATATATCAATAACAGCCAGGCAAAAAGCCGTCAGATATTTACACTTTTTCATGAGCTAGCACATCTTCTGTTTAGGACCGGAGGGGTTGATTTAAGGCATGATGATTTTGTCGAAAGGATAAGTGGGAACAATAAGCATATTGAAGTTTTTTGTAATAAATTTGCAGGAGAATTTCTGGTTCCCTCTGAAGATGTTCAAAAACACTTACGTAATAAGAGTATAGACGACAAACTGCTGGCTGGTCTGGCAAAAAAGTATAGCGTTAGTCGTGAGGTTATTCTGCGCAAATGTTTTGATCTGGGATATGTAGGTCAGGCATTTTACGAATCAAAAGTACGGGAATGGGAAACTGAAGCATCAAAACATAATAGACCAAGTTCTGGTGGCGATTATTATAAAACTCAAAAATCATATCTGGGGGAGCGCTATATTGAAACAGCTTTCAGTAAATATTATCAAGGCGTAATTTCGAGATCGCAATTGTCAGACTATCTCGGAATAAAGGAAGCTAATGTGCTTAAATTTGAGGATAATCTGTTAAGCAGGAGATAGTGCTATGAAATACGTTTTTGACACTGGTCCTCTTATCGACCTTTTCAGGCATTATTATCTGGCAAGATTTCCTACATTGTGGGAGCAATTTCATGTTCTCGTTTTAGAAGGAGAGCTCATTTCAGTCAGGGAGGTTTACAATGAGATCAACTCTCGAGAAGATGCATTGACAAGTTGGGCAAAAGAAGAAAAAGATAAATTATTTTCAGAACCCACAATTGAAGAATTCCAGTTTGTAAGTGAGATATTCAAAGTACAGCATTTTCAAGCAATGATTCGAAATAAAGAAAGGCTTCAGGGCAAGCCAGTCGCAGATCCGTTTGTAATAGCACGCGCCAAAGTACTTGATTGTCAGGTAGTAACCACCGAAGTATTCAGAGATAATTCTGCAAAAATCCCCAATGTCTGCAAATACTTTTCTGTTCAATGCACCAATTTGGAAGGTTTTATGGAACAAGAGGGGTGGACTTTTTAATTGATAAGACTTAATGGTGGATAAGTATGAGACGGGAGCAAGCACTAAAACTTTTGCGTGAGCATAAACAGGAGTTTGAGGAACGATATGGAATCACCAAGCTGGGGATTTTTGGCTCGGTAGCAAGAGATGAAGCGGTTGATAGCAGCGATGTGGACGTGGTTGTTGAGATGCCGCCCGATATGTTTGCAAGAGTAAGCCTCAAAGAAGAACTGGAGACGATTCTCAGGTCAAAGGTCGATGTTGTGCGTTACTGGCGGCGTATGAACCAGTATCTTAAAAGACGAATCGACAGGGAGGCATACTATGTATAACCCTACACTGCCCCTGGAAAAGTTAGAAGAGATTGATGAGGCGTTAGCGAGTATCGAGCTGTACTCTGCCAGCATCAGTTCGCCCGACGATTTCCTTGACAGTGAGAACCGGGTGAACATGCTGGAAGCAATCACAATCACGCTGATATCCATCGGGGAAAATTTCAAAAAGATGGACAGAGATACCGAAGGGAAAATGCTTGCTCAACGTTATCCGGATGTTAACTGGTCTAGCATCAAAGGTGTGGGTGACATTCTCACACGTGAGTACTTCTATATCGACGCTGAGGAGATTTTCTACATTTGTACCAATGATCTGCAGCCTTTGCGCACTGCTGTACAGGAAATGATAAAGGAGTTGGAAAATGACCATACACCCTGATTTCCCCCAGTCTCCACACAGCATATTAAACCCGGATATCCGCTGGTTTCCTGCCGACGAGGCGTTCAGTGAATCTAGCTATGATAAGCTGCTGCCTCCCCTGGTACATGTGCTGCGAAAAAAAGTCAAAGCATGGCGAGACAGTAGTTATGATGGTGCAAGCAACACAAGCAAATCACTGCTTAACTGGTGGTTCAAAACAGAACATCTGCTGCCAAAAGCCGATGGAACGACCTTTTTGTTCCAGTATTATTTCGCCCAGTGTGAAGCGGTTGAGACTGTTATTTATCTCTATGATGTAGTTCAGGTAAAGGACAAATACGACCTGCTGCGTTATGATTCTTCAGAGGCCGTATCTGCCAGCATGTTTGATGAGGAGTGGCGGCGTTTTGTGATAAAAATGGCAACTGGCAGTGGCAAGACGAAAGTGTTGAGTCTTATACTGGCCTGGTGCTATTTTCATAAACTCTATGAGCTGGATTCGGAACTTGCCCGCAATTTCCTGATAATTGCCCCGAACATTATCGTGCTGGACCGGCTCCGAACAGACTTTGACGGACTTCGTATATTTTTTGAAGACCCTGTGCTGCCGGATAATGGACATGAAGGCCAGAACTGGCAGGACGATTTCCAGTTGACCCTGCACATCCAGGATGATGTTAACATCACCCGCAAGACCGGGAATATATTTCTCACCAATATTCACCGTGTTTATGCCAGTAACGATGTTGAGCCCAGCTTTGAAGATGAAGACCTGACAGATTATTTCCTTGGCAAACGACCCACTGGCGAGACCACCGACTCCAAAGTGGATTTGGGGGATATTGTCAGAGAAATTGACGAACTGGTGGTGCTTAATGATGAAGCCCACCATATTCATGATAAAAGTCTTGCGTGGTTCAAATCCATTGAAGATATTCACAATCGACTCAAGCAGAAAGACCATTTTCTTTCCTTACAAATTGATGTAACTGCAACCCCTAAGCATAAAAACAGCGCCATCTTTGTGCAGACCGTGTCCGACTATCCTTTGGTAGAAGCCATAACCCAGAATGTGGTCAAACATCCGGTATTGCCGGATTCTGCCAGCCGAGCAAAATTGATAAAGCGACAAAGTGCTATTTTTACTGAAAAGTATGCGGACTATCTGAATCTGGGAGTAGAAGAATGGCGCAAAGCTTATGGTGAACATGAAAAATTAGGGAAAAAAGCCATTATGTTTGCCATGACAGATGACACGAAAAACTGCGATGAAGTGGCAGAATACCTTGAGGACAATTTCCCTGAATTAAAAAATTCGGTTCTGGTGATCCACACCAAGAACAATGGTGAGATTTCCGAGGCAAGCAGTAAGAAAGCAAAAGAAGATCTGGAAATACTCAGAAAGCAGGCCAATAAAATAGATGGTTGGGATAGTCCATACAAAGCCATTGTATCTGTGATGATGCTAAAAGAAGGATGGGATGTAAGGAATGTAACCACTATTGTAGGTATGAGACCGTATTCAGCCAAAAGCAACATCCTGCCTGAACAGACCTTGGGCCGCGGAATTCGTTGCATGTATCCTGGGTCCGGCTCGGAAGAATATGTGAGCGTGGTCGGTACAGATGCTTTTATGGATTTTGTTGAATCCATTCAGAAAGAAGGAGTTGAGCTTGAGCGCAGGGCCATGGGTGAAGGAACTAAACCCAAAACGCCACTTATTGTTGAAGTGGACAATGAAAACACAAAAAAAGACCTCGATAAACTGGATATCAGGCTGCCAGTGCTAACACCGCGTATATTCAGGAATTATACGAATCTTGAAGACTTGAACCCAAGCGCATTTTGGAACAAGAAAATTGAATACAAACAGTTTTCAGAAGAAGAAAAGCGTGAGATTGTTTTCAAAGATATAACCACTGGCGAAGTCAAACACACAACAATACTCGATTCAGGCGCTGTTACTGACTACCGCAATGTCATAGGATATTTCACTCAAACTATTATGAAAGATCTCAATCTATTCAGCGGATATGACATTTTATACGGCAAGGTCAAGGAATTTATACAAAACTTCCTGTTTGATAAGGAAATTGAAATTGATGATTTGAACACGTTGAGAAATCTCTCAGAACTGGAAGCAACAAGGGCAGTGATAGAAACTTTCAATATAAAGATTAACGAGTTGACAGTGCAGGACAAAGGTTATGCTGAATTGAAAAAGGACTGCATCGAATTGCGTAAGACGAGACCTTTCACTCCCAAGGAACAAGGATATATAATTCCTAAAAAAAGCGTATTCAATAAAATAATTGGAGACAGTCAACTTGAACTGGATTTTGCCCATTTTCTTGAAGGTTGTGATGATATCATTTCTTATGCTAAAAACTATATGGCAGTGAATTTCCGTATCGACTACGCAAATGCCGATGGTGATATTTCAAATTACCTTCCTGATTTTATCGTTAAAAAATCTGAAAATGAGATTTATATAATTGAAACCAAAGGGCAGGAAGATCTGGATGTACCTTTAAAGATGAAACGGTTAAAACTGTGGTGCAAAGACGTCAACGAGTCACAAAACGAAATAATATTTGATTATGTATTTGTCGATGAGGAAAACTTCTATAAATACGCCCCATCATCTTTTGAACAGCTTGTGAATACATTTAAGAAATACAAAGACGAATGACACCTCTCCACCATATGTATTTACAGCTTTAAAAACGGACAAGCTTTAAGTGGATATTAAAATTATAACAGGCATCAGCCATAATGCCCCGTTTTTCCAACATGGGATCGCTGATATCCAATTGACGAACATTACGAATTCTCCACCTTCCCATCCACCAGCGTGATCACCCGGTCCGTCCGCTCTGCCACCCAGGGGTCATGGGTCACGATTATCACAGTCTGCCCGCCATCAGACAACCGCCGCAGGATGTCGATAATAAGGTCCCTGGTCTTGGAATCCACCTCACCTGTAGGCTCATCAGCCAGTATGATAGCAGGCCTGTTGGCCAGCGCCCTGGCAATACTCACCCGCTGCTGCTCCCCGCCGCTCATTTCAAAGGGTTTGTGGTTCAGGCGGTCGCCCAGCCCCATCTCTGTTAGCACCTCACGGGCCCGCTTGATCCGCTCTTTCTTGTGAACCCTGGCAAACCTCATGGCAATCTCCACATTACCCAGTGCAGTAAGGGCTGGCAACAGGTTGAAATGCTGGAACACGAACCCTATCTTTTCGCGGCGCAGCCTGGGTATCTCCTTTGCCTTAACCCCGGTCACCTCGATACCGTCAATGAATACGCTGCCTTCTGTAGGAATTTCCAGCATACCTATGATTGACAGCAGTGTGGATTTTCCCGAACCTGACGGACCCACTATACTTACAAGCTCTCCCCTCCTGACCTCCAGGTCCACACCCTGCAAGGCATGTATGGGTACCTTGCCTTGCATATAAGTTTCTTTCAGGTTCCGGGTCTGCAAAATAATATCAGGCTCAGCATCATTCATATCTGAGTGCCTCCATGGGACTCATGCCGGTAGCCCGCAGAGCAGGGTATATACCTGACAAGGTACCCAGCAGTATGGCAAATAACATGGCAACAGCCACCAACCTGGGCGTGATAAGGAACAGCACGATCCCCTTTTCAGCCAGCCATAGGTTTATACCAAAAACTGCAACCCATCCGCAGGCCAGTCCCAGCAGTCCTCCAAGAAAACCCATGATTGCGGCCTCGCCCACAGTCATTATCAGAATATCCTGCCGCTCTGCCCCCATTGCTTTCAATATGCCGAACTCCTTTGTGCGTTCCATCACAGACATTAGCATGGTGTTCATAACGCTCAGCCCGCCGATAATAGCTGCCAGGACTGCAGCACTTACAGTTATTACAGAAAATATCATCAAGCCCTGCTTTGCCTCCTCTTCCAGTTCACTGGGAGATAGTGTATCCACTCCGTCCACGCTGAGCTTTATCCGCTTTGCCAGCAGGTCACCATCAACTCCCTCTTCAGGAATAGCAAATATCATAGAGACCATATTGCCCATATCATAGACATCCTGGGCAATATCAAGGGGGATTGCCGCCGATGCATCAAAAAAACTACCCGTATATTCCAGCTCTCCAACCACTGTGAAGTACTTGTCCTGTATCTCAATGCGGTCCCCTACACCGATATCATACTGGGTTGCAATACTACTACCAATAACGGTTACGTATCTATCCCCCCTCATAAGGTCTCTTCCTTCCTTGACCTGGACCGGTCCCAGTACAGTATGGGATTTCTCTGGTGGTAGCCCTATTACCTGATTACCGCCAAAACTCATGCCTCCCCCCTCCTCCAGCGGTGCCATCAACAGCCCGTATGCATCATGGACGCCGGGTACTTTCCTGACCTCTGCCGCTTTACTTGTGGTCACGCTCCCGCCGAACACGCCGCTTGAGCCGAATACACGTATCTTGTCAGCGGTCAGTGCAAATGAGGTTTCAAATGTCTGGTTGAAATTCTCTGACATGGAACCCATTACAATAACTGCGAATATACCAAGGCCGATGCCAAAAATTGTGAGTGCTGTCCTGATCTTCCGCTGTGAAAGGTTTCGCAGTATAATGTCGAACAATGCCTTCCCCCCTATCTCCTGTTACTGATCACGGCTGCATATATAATACACAGGATGGTCAGTAAAATTGTGAATCCCGGTGTCTTGGATTTCGTGGGCTGGCTTACAGGAGAGGCACGTTCGGGGATAAAAAGCATTGTTTCATACCTGTCCAGTATTTCATTTTCAAGTGTCAAAATATGGATGTTGACCTGGTACGTACCAGGGTCAAGGTCATCATCCCATATGATACCCACGGTATCGTCCCTGTCCAGGGTAAGAGGTTCGGGCTTGCCTGTAAATACAAGTGGATCTGAACCGTCCTTGTGTAGTTCTACTTCCACTATACCGTTAAAAGGGACCTGTGACATGCCGTAAAGTGTTACACTTGCGCCGAAATCGTCTACGTCTACATCCATGTCATCAATCTCTACCTCCTGGTTTGAAGTGAACCCGGTCACGTATGAGGATGTGATGTCCGGTGTGTGGGATATGGCCTTAACACGTACGCTATACTCGGTATTGTCATCCAGGAGGATGGGCCAGTCAATGGAAAGCTGGGTGGACTGTATCACAGGTATGTCCTCTTTGGTCTTGGAATATAATATCTCGCCACCCTGGATTAACTGGAAGGTAAAATCTGCAACGCCGGGATTGGATACGCTCCTAGGCTTTAATAGCAGGCTTGCACCACTGCTGCTGGCGCTGAGATCAACTACCTGGAACCTTGGCAGTACCACAAGTCCGTAAGAGAATGGATATGATGTTTCATCTACAGATCTGCCATCGACCAGTACGCTGACTGTGGCCACGTAGTTTTTGAATTGGGGTTGTGAATCCCACATGATGACCTTTGTTATTTCCTTGCCTGGTGCTATTATAAAGTCCAGGGTTGTGGTTTCGATTAATTTATCCCAGTATGTTAATTTGAATATGAGCTGTCCATTATTTACCTGTTCGCTGGATTGTATTGATACGTCCATACTGTTCTCATCTGAGAATGTTGAAGTGATCCATGTGGTCTGGTTTTCACCGGCAGAGGCTGGGAATACAATAAGAGTTAGCAGGATGGCAAGAATATAAATATTTCTGGATTTCATTGCCATATTGTAAGCTGGATTGTGTAAAAAATCTTTCTCTTGACAGTCAAACGTTGCGACGGCACTCCCAACCGCAGAAAAGCTGTGGGGTATAGTAATTAAGATAAATAGCTTGAGGAAGAAGGAATCGAGATTGTCGGGTAGTGAACTACTTAACTACAGATATTAAGTATATAATATCTGTATCTGGATTTCCAAAAGTAAAATGTTTATAATATCTCTATCTATTTTTACTTCCATATGCTTTTGTAAAGAATCCTGATCTATCCTGTTATTAGTGAATTTGATCTTAATATTTTGAATGACAGTATCTTGTATGGCAGCTCTGATTGCAGGTTTGTTATTAAGCATTGCATATAGCTCTAAAGGATTTTTGGCATTTAAAAACCAATATTTTTTTTGGCGTAATTCATCTTTAAGCTGTTTAAACGTTTGGAAATCCATTTTTTCAATAAATATATCGATATCTTCCGTTCCCCTGGATCGTCCGAAGAGTGTAGAAACATAACCACTTACAATAACATAATCTGTATATTTTTCCAGAATTTTGATAAAGTCTATTACAAAAAGATCCAGCTTGGAAACCACTTTTTTCCTTAGAAAGATATATTAACTGCAAAAATGATGACACAAAAATATTTGTAGCTACAATTCCTCTGACAATCCAAGCCTATCAATCAATGCGTGGTTGACAGGTAAAAATATGTGGTTTAGTGGCGGGTGGAGGTCGAACAAGTTCAATGATTATATTTCGCCTGTATATCTAAATGGTAATCAGGAAAACTGGGTAAATGCCACAGGAAATCTTGTTACTGGCCAGGTTATTTACTTGAGTTAATCATGTTTACTGACTTTCGTGTTAAAACTATTTGTCACAAACAGTTTCTGCGCCCACATTCCTTGTTCTGGTGACGAACACCCTTCCACCTATCGTGGATTCCAGGTATTCGGACACTGCATTTTTCACGTTCACGGGATTCTCTGCCACGGCATATACTGTTGGCCCGAATGAGCTCATACCAGCACCACAGGCACCCTGCTCCTTCATTATCTCCATACACCGCCTTACTTCTTCAGCCTGCAAGCCAACCTCCCGATGCTTGAACCCCACATCCTGGATGCGGTTTACCGCATCCCCGAATGTATGCATATCCTCTTCCACCAATGAGGGCAGCATCTCCATCAAAATGATGTGGGATACGGCCTGTACCTCCTCCAGCGGCAGGGGGCAGTATTGCTTGAAAATATCCACCTCGCGCTGGGACGAGGCTCCTTTCAGGTCAGGTATGGCAACAACCAGGGGCCAGTCAGGGAAATCATACCGAAACAGCACAGGTCCGGGCGGCACCCGGCTGGCAGCCGAAGGTGAGAACGCACCCTTATCGTCAAACCTGTGACCGCCGTCCACGATAAAGCCGCCGTGCTCAAAGGACTCAACTCCTATGCCTGACGTGCCGCCCCGGCCCACAAGTGCGGCCACCTCACGCACGCCCAGCCCCAGGTCGTACATCACATTTACGGCCCAGCCTGCTGCAAGTGCACCCTGGGTGCCGCTACCTAGCCCCACATGGTCAGGGTATGCGTCCCCGATTGTGATATGTATGCCTTTGCCTTCAGGGATGACAGCCTCGGCTGCGGATCTTATGCGCTTGGGGTCGCCGCTGCCTGTGACGAACACACCCTCGTTTGTTTCTTCGGCAGTGAGCTTCATTGACGGGTCGTCCAGGGTCAGGCCAACGCCTCCGTCCACCCTACCCAGGGATGCATTCAGGTCGATAAGGGTGATGTGCAGCCGGGAGGGGGTGGTTATCTGTATCATTACAGATAATGACAGTGCTATTTCATTATAAAACTTAGGAAATGGGTATTACCCCGGACTTGTATATATTAATCCATGAGTGGGTATGAGCACGGCTCAGAACACAGACCTGACACAACAGAAAATAATCTCAGGTATGCCATCTATGCCACTTCAACCATTTTCATACTTGAGTTGGCAGGAGGGCTGTATACCAACAGCCTTGCCCTCCTGAGCGATGCGGCCCACATGTTCATGGACGTGTTCGCACTTGTCCTGACCTATGCTGCCATCCAGATAGCAAAGAGGCCGTCCAGCCACAAGGTGACCTATGGTTACCACAGGCTCGAAATATTCTCGGCGTTCATCAACGGTATCACGTTAATTGTAATCTCGGTATTCATTGCCAGGGAAGCATATTTCCGGCTGCTTGAACCGCCCTCGGTCAGGGGTATGGAGATGCTGGTAATAGCAGCAGTGGGTTTGGTAGTTAACCTGTGGGTAACTACACGGTTGCACGGCCACCAAGACCTGAATGTCAGGGGGGCTTACCTGCATGCGCTGGGCGATACCCTGAGCAGCGTGGCAGTCATTGCAGGCGCCCTGATCATTTTGTTCACTGGCAGTTTACTTGCCGACCCTGTTCTGAGTTTCATAATCGTGGCCGTCATACTGCTGGGTTCTGTTAGGCTCATACGCGATTCGCTCTACATCCTGATGGAATCCACACCCAGGCACGTGGACATCAATGAACTGGTTGAGGCAGTGAATTCCATTGAGGGTGTGGAAGGTATTCACGATATCCACCTATGGAGCGTGTGTTCCAATGTACATGCCTTAAGTGCCCATATCCTGGTGGACGAAATACAGGTATGTGAAACCGTAGCCTTGATCGATGCAATCAACAAGGTAATGGCAGTGAAATTCAATATTACCCAGACCACTTACCAGTTCGAGAGCGTTGAATGCGGCAGACCCCTTATTTATGGAGTTGAACATTAATGTGAGCCAGGAAGTTGGATTATGCCCAAAAAAAAAGACAGACATGTAATGGAAGCCCTGGGTAAGACCAGGGTTGTGGTCGAGAACGGTAAAGTGGTCGAAGTCGGTCAGCCGCAAACTGATTATTGCCCTATCTTTGCCAAGGTAAGGAACATCAGGCAATTCACCCCCGAATCAGTGAAGGGCAACATCGAGTTCAGGATTAAGGATTTCGGGATGTTCACAGGCAGGCGTGAGATAGAAATGGAGATTTTCGTGGGTTTTGGTGCCAGTGAGACATTCATGACCGCCCTTAGCAGGGGACTGCTGGAATCCTGTGTCACGGCCTGTGAGGGTGCAGGTACCGTTATTGCCAGCAGCCCCACATTGGCGCAGGGGATCGGAAGCAGGATATCCGGTCTGGTCGAAACCACACCCATACCGGAACTCATTCAGCGCATAGAAGAGGAGGGGGTACGGTACTTGATCCGGGGACGGCAGCCCTGGACCAGGTGGCAGGGGTGGAAAAGGCAATCGGGATGGGGTACATGCGCATTGGCGTTTCAGTGGTATGTGCACCGGATGTCATTAAGGTGCGTGAACTTGAAAAGCAGCATGATGTGAAGATTATCACATTTGGAGTACACGTTACCGGTATGGGTGAAGAAGAAGCAAAGGAGTTCATCAGTCTGGTGGATATAACCACAGGATGCACGTCCCGCCATATAAGGGAACAAATAAAAGGACATGCACTGGCCCAGTTTGGTACTGCTATTCCTATTTTTGCCATCACCCAACGTGGCAAGTAAATGCTGCTTGAGCGGGCAAAAGAGGTCACTGATCCTATACTTATAAACACAATGAAACTGCCGGTATTGCCAGAAGAGAAACAGCCCAGGCCCCTGATATAGGCTAAAAACGTATCTTTTTCAAGTCAAACGTTGCGACGGCACACCCAACCGCAGCAGAGTTGCGGGGTATAGTCATTAAGATTAACCGGGGGTGCTTGTGCGGCCGTGGTCTATAAAGCCAGAGTTACACCTGTGGAGTGCATGTCCCACTTGCCTTTGGCTCTAAGGTACTAAATCGAAAAAAATATGGCAATATGCGGCCGTAGTCTAACGGTATGGCAGTAGCTTCCCAAGCCACTGATCCGCGGCGGCCGCATATTGTATTGCTATTAAGTGTTGCAATGAATTACCTGACATCACAACTGATACAAATAATTAATATTTCTTATAATATGCTGTTTACTGACTCGTGTTTCTTCCAAACGAAAGTCAGATATATTTCTCAGCATAATCGCCAATCACAGGCAGGTGGTATTCTTCTCCTGAATATGCTTTATACATCATAAATATCCATGAGATAACTATAGCTAACTGTCCAATGATTGGAATAAACATAAGGATAAACCATACAATACTTAAGATGATCGCCTGCATAGCATGGAACATTACATACCTGTTCTTGTCAGGTTTATCCTTTTCAATCAAGTATATAATGAGTCCGGTTACAATTCCCATAAAATAGGCAAGGGCTGCCATTATATTGTCATTTTCTTTTGATTCAGTTTTTGCTACAATTTCTGTTTCTACTACAGTTTCGTTTTCGTCCATAAAATGATCCTCCATAATGGAATAATAATGATTTATAATAAACAATGTAACATTATAATTTAAACTATTAAAGCCTTTTTGCGTTTCAAAAAATTCACAGCTATGGCGTCATTCTAGCATCTGTGTCAATAAAGTTGGACAGCCATACACTAATATCCGCATCGGCCACGTCCCTATACGCATCCTCAACAAGTGCAACAAAATCCCTAAGAATCTCAGGTCGTTTCACATCAGACTTAACTAAAGGAAGTTGTGGAAACTTTCTAATCAATTGCCTTGCTTCCTGAAGTTCTTCATCTGTAACATTTTGTAATTCCCTGACAAAATCATCCACA
>Ga0255380_10072_pt2 | contig 15821 bp, 12 predicted proteins | sample ANMaggSeSYBR01G8_FD_182107 | JGI IMG/M metagenome (GOLD analysis project Ga0255380, IMG submission 182107) | Sediment cell enrichment communities from methane seep in Santa Monica Basin, California, United Staets - ANME aggregate JGI... | ecosystem: Environmental > Aquatic > Marine > Cold seeps >... | reverse complement strand
TATGTATCTACCGCATTATAGGTCTTGCCCGATGGCGTGTGAAGCTTGGCGACCGCCACCGCGAAGCCGCCGGCCGAAATGCACTAGGGTAAAACGTCCTTTTGTGCTAATGTCTCGTGTGTAAAGTCCCGCTTGTGACGGTTAGGCCGGCTGGGGCCACGTCGGCAAGATACATCAATTCGGAGGTTCAAGGATGGATCGCAAGCAGACTGTACGAATGTTGATGACCACGCTAGCGGTCGGGCTGTTTTCGGTGTGGCTGGCCACCGGCTGCGGCGTTCAGGCGGACCGTGCTCCCGAGGCGGCCGCGCCCGATGAGGCCGCCTCGCCCGTCGAGGACGCCTCGCCCGTCGAGGCCAAACCGCCCGTCGAGACCGCTGCCGCAATCGATCCCCAGCCAACCGCCACGCTGCCCGAGCGAGCCGACCCCGCGCCGTTGCCCGACCCCGCGCCGCCCGACCGGGTGTCTGTCGACACGCCACCTGTCCTAGTCCCGGCGAGGGTCAATGCGGCAGTGCCGCAGCCCACGCCGGTCGCCGTTAAGTCGGCCGTGTCCGGGCGGTCCATGCGTATGGCCCCGTCCTCGTCCGCAGCCGATCGTCCGCCATCGTTTGCCAGGGCCGCTGAGTCGGCGACTGCCCCGACCGTTGCCCCAACGCCTACTCCAGCACCAGCCCCGTCACCCGACATGACAGCCGTCGTGAAGCGGCTTGCGCCGACGCCCGCGCCGACGCCCGCCGAGGAACCCATTGAAGAACCCGTTGCAAGCAAGACCGCCGCCACCACCGAGACGCCCCAAGACGACTACTCGGTCGTCAAGGTTTACTACGGCACCGACCGTGCGGCCGTGGCCACAACGGGCGAGGGTCATCTTGGCGACACGAAGTGGCAATACCCGACGCTCGCCGCCGCCTTTATCACCGTTCTCCTGGCGATCGCGGCGTACCGGTCGCCCAGGCGCTGGCTGGTCGGGCTGGCGGCCTGCGGCCTGCTGGCGTCGGTGGCCCTGGGAGCGGCAACCGCTTACTACGCGCTCGAACCGCATCCGGCGAAGGATGTCTCGCAGCGCGTCTACGGTAACCAGCGTGGCGAACTCGAGTTGGGTACCTGCCGGATCAGCATCCCCAGGGACCACGAAGTGGGCGAGTTGGAAAGCCCTTCCGTGCTGCGGCTCGAGTTCCGCGAGGACCCCGAGCGGCACGTCGTGCTCTTGGGTGTCGAGCAGAAGCCGGCCGACGAGTTCTTCGCCGACCTGGGCGGCTGCGTGGCCGACTCGGCACGCAAGGAGGCCTTCGTCTTCGTGCACGGGTACAACGTCACCTTCGAGAAGGCGGCCCGACGGACGGCGCAGCTTGCCCACGACCTGAAGTTCGACGGGGCCCCGATCTTTTACAGTTGGCCCTCGCAGGGCGGGCTGTTGAAATACACGATCGACGAGACCAACGTGGTCTGGACCGTTCCGCACCTCAAGCAGTTCCTGGTCGACGTGGCCCGGCGGTCCGGTGCCCGATCTGTGCACCTAATCGCCCACAGCATGGGCAACCGGGCGCTGACCTCGGCCTTGCGTGGGTTGTCATACGATCTGGATGGCAAGGGACCCATGTTCCGCGAGGTGGTGCTTACCGCGCCCGACATCGACGCCGATGTCTTCCGCCGCGACATCGCGCCGGCGATAATTGGCACGGCCGACCGGGTCACACTCTACGCCTCTTCGAACGACGAGGCTCTGGCCGCCTCGAAGCAGGTGCACGGCTACCCACGAGCGGGTGAGTCGGGCGAGAACATGGTGGTGGTGCCGGGCATCGAGACGATCGACGTCTCGGCGGTCGACACCAGCCTGCTGGGGCATACCTATTACGGCGACAACGACACCGTGCTGACCGATCTGGGCAAGCTGCTGGCCGAGTCGAGCCCACCCGACGAGCGTCACTGGCTCCGCGCGGCCGCCCTGGGTCAACTCAAGTACTGGGTCTTCCTCCGCGAGCGGCTGGGCCTGCGCCCTTCGGAACAGCCCAGGTGACCCCAAGAAAGCCGCAACCGGTGGTTACGCTCTGGGGAATGCGGACCGCCTTGCTCAGGCGTGTGTCCGCCGGCGCCTTCGCATGGCCACCAGACCGGCGCCCAGGGCGAAGAGAACGGCAGTGGCGGGCTCGGGGAGTCTGGATTGGTCGCCGAAGGTCAATGCGTACAGGGGATCGCCACTCTGGTTGTTAAACGTGGCCGCGATCCAGTCGGCTCCCCGCACGATGCCGGAGACACGCACTTCGTCGATGGTGCCGGCAAAGTTCGAGCGACTCATCAAGAAAGAACCCGTGCCGGTATCTCCGTTTTCACTCGACATGTTGCTCTGCTTGACCTCGGCGCCGCCATCGACGTATATCTGGCCCAATCCGTTCCTATCGGCCACGCCGACAAAGTGATGCCACTGGTCATCGTTGTAGGTATTGTCTGTTCGCAGGGTGTAATAGGCGGCGCCGACGCCGTCGGCGATGGACACCCGTAAATCGAACTTGCCGCCAAGCACGGCCAGCCAATAGCCTTTGACATTAGTATCACAGTACTTGCCGACAGCCGGATAGCCCCAATCGTCGGTAGTCTTGATCCAGGCTTCGATGGTGAAGTCCTCATCTACGTCGAAGTCCAAACTCGGCCGAGGCCCAGTGCTCACTTGATCATTGACGCCGTCAAACGACAGCGAACCATCCACGTTGCCCGGCACCTGATTCGCGCCCGTCATGCCGCTGCAGGTTCCGTGATTGTTGTTTGTGGTCGAATCCTTCATCTGCGGCGTGCTGTCAGCCGGGCTCTCCTGGAAGTGCTGGACTAATCTGAAATCGCCGTGCCAAGTAGCGTTTACTTGCTGCTGGTCGCCGGCGGAAGCGTTTTCGTAATACATGTACAGCGTGGTTCCGGCCGCCGACAGCGGATCATCGACCCGGACCCAGGCGTCGAGTTCCTTGGTGCCCGTGCCTTGGTAGTACTCGATTTCGTGATTGAGCTTCGTCCCGGCCGAGTCGGTGAAGAAGATGTCCTGGCCGGTCGACTGCGCTTTGTCGAAAAGCGGATTACCCTGGGAGGTGAGCTTCACCAACACCGGAAACGAGTCGAGGCTGGAGGCGTTTCCCATCGCCGGAACGGTAACCTCCTGGCGACAAAGCCAGTCGGTGTCGTACCAAGTGGGTGCTGCCGAGGCAGCAGGGCAAACCCACGATAACCCACCCGCTATCAGCAAGAGAACCAAGAGAAAACTACGGCAGGTTCTCACGATGCACATGGTAGGACTCCTCGACTGCCGCAGACTTGCGATCGTTGGACGAAGGCCACAAATCCCACATATACGGGCCACTTTAACACTGGGAATCCCTCCTCGTCAAGGGTCTGGAGTCCACGAAATGCGGATAATCGGCAGGCTATTGTCAAATCACTCCGGACGGGTGTGTGTGGCAAGATTTTCGGGCAACCTATCTGTAGGAGGCGACTTCAGTCGCCGACGGACTGCCGGAACCACTTCAATCGGCGACTGGAGTCGCCTCCTACAGGCCATTTCGCGGCAGAAATATCGCTGCCATGGAATCTTGCCACACACGGACGGGTTGGGATCTCCCGCCTGTCAAAATGGCAGCCCGATGTGTGTCGTCCGGCGTGAATTCGCCCGGCTTGGCGGTCCGGTTGGGTAGCAGGCCCCAGCCCGAATGCGCTAAAGTGTTTCCAGTATGCCACTTAACGCATCTTCCTCATTTGGCGCACGGATTGCGACTCTGAACGGAACTGACGGTCCGTATGCGCAGCTTTGGCAGCCATGTGCGGCCTTCAAGGCTCTGGCACGAGGTGTCTAGCCGAGAATCCAATTTCCCGAAGATGTGCGGAGAAAAGCAAGCAATGGCTAAGAAGAAAGCAACGAAGAAGGCCGCCAAGGGCGGTGTCCGGCTTCAACCGTTGGGCGACCGGGTCGTGCTTCAACGAGACGACTCTGAAGAGGTTACGGCCGGCGGAATAGTCCTGCCCGACTCGGCTCAAGACAAGCCGGCTCGCGGGCGTATCGTGAGCGTTGGCGACGGGCGGTTGTTGGACGACGGCTCGCGGAGCAAATTGCAGGTTAAAGAGGGCGACCGCGTGCTGTTCAGTTCGTACGCCGGCGAGGCATTCAAGATGGGCGAGCAGGAACTCCTGCTGATGCGCGAGGAAGATATCCTGGCTATCATCGAGTAAACAAGAAGGGGTGAGTATGTAGGGTGCGTGAAACACACCACCCACTGGAGCTTGTGGTGCGTTTCGCGCACCCTACATGAGTTCACTGACCACCGACTACCAATAGATTACGGCGGGGATACTCGCCCAACCCAGACAAGGAGAATTCACCTCATGGCCAAGATGATTGCTTTCGATCAGGAGGCACGCGATGCGATGCGTCGTGGCGTTTCCAAGTTGGCCCGGGCCGTCAAGGTAACCTTGGGACCGCGCGGACGAAACGTCATTCTGCAGAAAAGCTTTGGCTCGCCCACCGTCACCAAAGACGGCGTGACCGTGGCCAAGGAAGTCGACCTGGAAGACACCTACGAGAACATGGGCGCCCGGATGGTCCGCGAGGTCGCCTCGAAGACCAGCGACGTGGCCGGCGACGGCACCACCACCGCAACGATCCTGGCCGAGGCGATCTACAACGAAGGTCTTCGCGCCGTTGTGGCCGGCGTCAACCCGGTGCAACTCAAGCAGGGTATCGAGCAGGCGGTTAAAGACATTGCCGCCAAGCTCAAGAGCATGTCGATTTCCGTTAAGAGCAAGACCGAGATGGCCCAGGTTGGCGCCGTTGCCTCGAACAACGACACCGAGATCGGCGACCTGCTGGCCGAAGCCATGGACCGAGTCGGCAAGGACGGCGTCATCACCGTCGACGAAGGCAAGAGCCTGGCAACCGAGGTCGAATGGGTCGAGGGAATGCAGTTCGACCGCGGATACCTCTCCCCCTACTTCGTCACCGATCCGCAGAAGATGGAAGCGATCATGGACGAAGCCTACGTGCTCATCCATGAGAAGAAGATCTCGAACATCAAGGAACTCGTGCCCGTGCTAGAGGCCGTTGTGCAGGCGGGCAAGCCCCTGGTGATCGTGGCCGAGGACGTCGACGGCGAGGCACTGGCCACCTTGGTTATCAACAAGCTGCGCGGCACCTTCAAGTGTGCCGCCATCAAAGCGCCCGGCTACGGCGACCGTCGCAAGGCAATGATGGAAGACATCGCCATCCTCACCGGTGGAACGGCTATCTTCGAGAGCCTGGGCAAGAAGCTCGAAAACCTTACGCTGGCCGATTTGGGTCGGGCGAAGAAGGTCATCATCGACAAGGACAATACCACCATCATCGAGGGTGCTGGCAAGAGTGGCGAGATTAAGGGTCGAATCGACCAACTACGCCGCGAGATCGACGTCGCCACCAGCGACTACGACCGCGAAAAGCTCGAAGAGCGGTTGGCCAAGCTGGCCGGCGGAGTGGCCAAGGTAAACGTCGGTGCCGCCACCGAAAGCGAGATGAAGGAAAAGAAAGCCCGAGTCGAAGACGCACTGCACGCCACGCGAGCAGCCGTCGAAGAGGGTATCCTGCCGGGCGGCGGCGTTGCACTGTTGCGTGCCGCTCGTTCCGTCAAGCCCGATGAGTTGGACACCGACCAGGAGGTGGGCTACAAGATCGTGCTGCGTGCCTGCCGTTCGCCGCTGACGCAGATCGCCGCCAACGCCGGTCAGGACGGCGGGATTGTCTGCGAGAAGGTTGCCGAGGCCAAGGGCGCCATCGGCTACAACGCGGCCACCGACGTCTACGAGGATATGGTCAAGGCCGGTGTCATCGACCCGACCAAGGTCACCCGAGCCGCCTTGGAAAACGCCGCCAGTGTCTCCACGCTGCTTCTGACCAGCGATGCACTGGTAGCCGAGATTCCCAAGGACGAGCCAGCCGCCCCGGCTCCTGGCGGCGGACCGGAGATGTATTGATCGGGCGACCGATCGCCGAAGCCGTTTGGTGAACAATTCACCCGGCTCTCAACAATATGCCAGACCCCCTTGCCCGTTGGCTCCACTCGCGGAGTCGGCGGGCATTTTTTGTGGCTGGCCAACTGAAGCCGGGATTTCCCGACAGAAACGCGGCAATACTCGATAATTGATCGTGCAAGGGTGCAATCATCAATAATACTAGTACTGCATATCACTTAAAGTGTCGGGTAGAGTCGCTTTAGTTTGATGCGTGCGTTTTCCGTGGTGAATCGCCATTGGACTGGCTTGCGGTGATTGTTACCGTCTTGCTCCCAAGCGGCGATTTCCTCACGCAAGGTGACCTGGTCTCCGATTCGTCGCGATAGGCATTGCCGAGTGAAGTGGTCTGGGTTGTCAAGGCGCCAAATGGAGTTCTTTAAGGTGGACTCTGGTTTATTGAATGGGGGCGTTTGTGGAGCGGAGTGAGCGCAGCGAACGGAGCGGAACAAACGCCCCCATTCAACGGCAGCTCGGGCCCCTCATGCGCCCGACTGGTACACTTCCCACGGCGTTCGTCGGCCAAGGCTTTGGTGGCGACGCTCGTGGTTGTAAAACTCAAAGTAAGCCCTCAGCCCCTCGCGGCATTCGCGGACGCTGGCGTAATCCTTCAGGTACACCTCCTCGTATTTCACACTGCGCCAAAGACGCTCGATCATGATGTTGTCGAAACATCGGCCCCGGCCGTCCATGCTGATCCGGATGTCGTCCTGCTTGAGCCGACCCGTAAAGTCGCGGCTCGTGTATTGGCTGCCCTGGTCGGTGTTGAAAATCTCCGGTCGAGCACGCTCCAAGGCACGGTCCAACGTCGTTACGCAGAACTCGGCATCTAGTGTGATGGACAGGTCCCAGCTCAGCACGAATCGGCTGTGCCAGTCCATCACGGTCGTCAAGTAAACGAATCCTCCTCGCAATCGAATGTAGGTTATGTCGCTGCACCACACCTGGTCGGGCCGGTCAATCTTCATGCCTCGCAACAGGTAGGGATACTTCTGATGTTCCGTGTTTTCAAGGCTCAAACGCTTCTTGGGGTAAATCGCTTGAAGTCCCAGCAAACGCATCAGCCGCCGCACGCGATCTCGACACGCAGGATGGCCTCGGTCACAAAGCCAGCCCGCCAAACGCCGCGAGCCGTAAAACGGATGGCGTGTGTATTCCTCATCGATCAGTCGCATGTGGGTCAAGTCTCGCTCGCTCGGCGGTCTTGCTTCGTAATAGTAACTTGAACGCGGCAGGCCCAGCAGTTCACACTGTCGGGCGACCGACAGCCGTCGGCAGCCCAGTTCGACCAACTCTCGCTTGTGCTCACGGCTCCCCAGCTTTTTTTTTCAACCAGTCCAACTCGAACTGGAGTTGGCCGATCTGCTGGAAAAGTTTTGCCTCGCGCTGTTCATCCTCCTTGGCCTGTCGTTTGCGACCATCGCCAAGGCTTTCGGCCATCCCTTCGATGGCCTGCTTCTTCCAGGCTGTCACCTGGGTCGTATGCACGTCAAACCGGCTCGCCAATTCGGCCAGCGTCCCCTCCCCTCGAATTGCCGCCAAGGCGACTTTTGCGCGGAAGGGTCCCGTAAATGCCCGTCGTTTCCTCACCATGAATTCGCCTCCTACAGCCCTTATCGGACCAATTGCGAATCCACCTTATCGACGCGCCCAGTTTGTCCAGACCATTATAAAGTCCCGTGCCAGCACGTACAGATCGTAGAAATCCTTCATTCGGCTGTTCGCAATACCCAGCATGACCATGGCCTCAAACTTCTCGGCAACGACCGTCTCGCGCGGATAAGCCCGAATGCTCGGGGCCGGGAAATCCAGAAGCGTCGGATAGCTGACCTTCTTGGCCCTGGGTGTGACCACGTCGCCAAACCCCACGTCGACCTGGACAGGAATGCGAGCCTTGCCGAGGCGGGCCGTTAGAGTTATGCGCTGTCCCTGGTATCTCTGCTCTTCGCGGATTGGCACGACCGCCACGCTGTCAACATCGAAAACCAGGCCGTCAGGTTCGACATCAACGCCGCATACGCGGCGGAACACTTCCCTGAGACGCTCGCTTGTGTCTTCACCGCGGCCAAGGAAGTACATATCCAGAGTCGGCCTGTATGACTGCCCCGTCCAGACCATGAACAACATGGCTCCCTTGAGTATGAAATCCCCCGCATGCTCCGAAACGGAAAGGCGGTATAGGAGCCGCTCGGTTGCGTAACGTGTCCAGACTAGGTTCGGGTCGTCCCCGCTTTCACGGATTAGGTTGAGAAGCCGCTGGCGAACCGATGCCGAAATGTTCGATGGCTTGTCCTTGGTCATAATACGGTTGCTTCCATGTACGGGCGCATAGTCCTCGTCACGCGGCAGATTTTTGCGTACTTCCACAGCTCATCAGTCGAGCACTTGCGGTCACGGAGAACCTCGCGGAGTGCCTCAAGGGCGACGTCGAGTCCAATCTTGTTCCGGTACTTGAAGCAGTCAGCCACTGTCTTGGCGGGGCGATAGATTCTTACCTTTACGCCTTCGATGGTGTGTTCGTCGACGCCCTCCGTGAGAGCCTTGCCGGAGAAACGAACGATGCGCATTCTGGGGTACTTGGCTCGCGGGCGCGCGGCTCTCCGGTCAAGAGCCACCCAAACTTCGTAGGGTGCCTGTGACCCGATCTCGTTGAAACGAAGAGCAGAGAGAAGGCATATCACCCCCTTGGGAACAGCCTTTGCGGCCTGCGCCAGTCCATGGTGAGTTGTCACGTCGGCGTCTGGCAGACTATACAGTCCCCGAGCCAGACGCACGAGTTCCCCCTTGGCACACATCTGCCGGAGGTACTCATGGTGAATTCCGTGGGAGCGCACATCGGCCGTGCTCACAACACCGGAATTGCGAGCTAGTTTCAGTATCTGTCTTGTTTTCCCGACACGATTTTCCATATGCGTAATTATAGCCACTTTCCAGTAAATGGCAAGCATGGTGCAAGCGAACCCCCGGATTATTCCCAAGAACTCGCCTTACGGAAGAAGGTGCAGGGTCAAAATATCCAGCCCAAGTCAACTGTCGATCTCGATTGAGTTTGCGGGCACCTGTGTTGGTCCACCGAGTTTTGATAACCCGTTTAGGTGGAATCAGGCAGATGTGACACCACCCAGACGAGTTGCTGAATCTCGCTGGGTAGCCCAGGGGGATTACTCCCCCTGGGCTCCCACAGATCCGTACGTGCGCCCATTACCGGGCCAAGAAGCTGTAGTTGTCCAGACTGTCTTTGGACCAGTGGGGCCTATTAGCGGTGGCAGAGGCCGCCCGCTTCTCCCGGGAGCCTTGACACGTCTTGTTCGCCCTGGTGCGGTTTGGTGCTCCGTAGAGTTGGCGGACCGACCGGCCATACTGTCGCTGATAGCTAGAAAAAACCTCTGCGCAAGCGCTTGTCGCTACAACGTGACTTGGCCGTCCCTCGCCGCGTCCCCTCCGCACCCACTTCCCGCCCACAAGGGCGGGAAGGGACAGAGAGCGGCGAGTCAGCCCGATCAACCGTGACAGTGCGTCTGGCGAAAGTCGCACATCGAGCAGCCCCAGCCGGGACGGAAGTTGAACCGTCCCCTGTCAAGGGCGTCGAGATACTCGCGGAGGATGGCGAAGAGCCGGGAGAAGTGGGCCGCGCTGCGTGCCGGGTAGCGGTGAACATCGACCTTGGGCGTCTTCGTCTTCACCAGCGAGCGGATTTGAAGCTCGGCTTCCGCGCGGCCGGTAAGCGCGCGAAACAGCAACGAGTAGCAGCTGAGTTGGATCTCGTGGCTGATCTCCAGCGGAGGCGCCGAACGTGACGAGGTCTTGAAATCGACGATGACCGGACCTTCCTCCGCGTCGAGGATCAGGTCCGCGATCCCCAGCAGGGGAATGCCAAGATCTTCGCCGCTGAGTGGATCAAGGAGCGGAACCTCCATGGTGGCCTCGACGGCCAAGGGACGCGGTTCGTCGGCCGGTACCCGTTGGAGGTAGGCCGCAATCAGCTCGGCGGTCTGCTGCCGCAGGGCCTCTTGCTGGGCATGGTTCTCAAAGGCCGCCTCCTCGGCCAAGACCGACTCATCCCAGGTGTTGTCAATCCGCGCTATCAGGTCGGCCAGTTCCAACTGCACGCCCAGCATCCGGTGCCGATAAAGGTGCTCCAGAGCGGCATGCACGAGTTGGCCGACAAACAGGCTGGGGGTGGTCGGTCTGCGGATACCGTCTATGTAGCAGAATTTGAACTTCAACGGCCTTGTTGACTAATTCGACTGTTTTAGATTTGTCTCTTGTTTATGTTCAATGGTGCCAAGCGGTTACGTTGCTTCCAGTGGTAAAGGCGAGCGAGTTCGTTGCGAGTGAGTCGTTGTTCGCGTTCGCGCAGGATGCGGGAGGGCGTATCGCATCCGCACGTGCGGCGCAGGATGGTGCCGATGCCTTCTCGGATCTGTTGCACCGTGATCGCCGGTGTCCATTTTTTTCCCCCGCCGGGCTTCGGTCACAAGAAACCACGTTGCGATGAGCGAAAGTATTTGATGATGATGCCAGCCCTTCCAATTGCGAACCTCGTAGTCGGCCAGGCCGGCCTCGCTCTTGGCGCGCTGGATACATTCCTCGACGCGATGTTCGGCTTTGGCGGCGCGGGCGAACTCCGCTTTGCTTGTATTCGGGCTCGCATTGGACAAGTAGTAATCGGTTTGGACTACGCGCCGCGTGTCACGCTCTCTGAAGCGGGTAACGACCAAGACTTCTTCATGGCCTTCCTGCCGCTTCTCGGTTCTTGCGACGACGCGCCGCTTGACCACCTCGACGACGAGCGGACCTTTCGAGCCGTCGCGCACGTCGACTCGGGTCCAGCCGTGTTTAGACAGATTTTCGATCCATTGGTCGACGCGCGCCCACGGCCGTTTTGGATAGCGTCCGCGACCGCCGTAATCGGGAGGAGCGACTTCCAGATCGCGGATCTGCGTATTGGACGGCACGGCCAGCAGGTATTGTTCGCCGAGCCGGTTCAAACGTCGGCGAAACCAGTACGGACGGCCCATCTCGTCGTCGCCCGTGATCCATGCGTGCGGCAGCCGGTCGCCATGCTGTTCGAGCATTTCCAAGCAGAGTTGATGTCGCGTGCGATAGCGGACTTCCTGGGGCACGCCGGCCTTGGCGCGTCGCTCCTTGTCTTTCGTCCACTCCCTGGGAAGAAACAGCCGCGTGTCGACCAGGGCGTGCTCCTTGCTGGAAACGTATCCCATGCAGATCGCCACCTGACAGTTGTCGACCTTGCCCAGCCGACCGCACCACTGCCGGGCGACACCGACCGACTCTCGACCCGATTTGGGAAAGCCCGAGGGATCGAAGACGATCACTCCATCCTCCTCGCCCAACTGTTGGCCCACTTGGCGCACCAACTCGTCGCGCAATGGTTCGTGATCCCAATCCGACTTGCCGACAAACCATTGCAAAGGCATGCGCTGTTGGCCAAAGCGATAAGCAATCGACTCGACGTTCTTATGCTCAAGGTCCGAGAGCAAGCCTTGCACCAAAGTACAAGCGTGCTCGCACTGCTCGCGGCGGATCAGGTTTTCAACAAACGGTTCCATGAACTTCTCCAGCCGCGGCATCACCCGATCAAAGACCTGGGACGCCACCGCGCATTCCTCCAACAACTCTTGCTTGCGTGCTTCGTATTTCGCTTCCATGCGAACGCTCCTTCCGTGAAACAACGTCTTGCCCCAAACCACAGAAGGTGCTAATACACAAATACTTACAGTAAGTCAATCGAAATCAAACAGTCGAAGTAGAGTGGAAGGGGCTTCATTGCGACACAACTGAAGTGTTGAAAGGTTCAAGGTACTTGTCAAACAGGCGACGATACGCGGGAACATTTTCACTCGGCTGGACCGTTCGGGTTGTCGGCGCCAGATCCTTCGCCAAACCGGCCAGGTTACTGTTAGTGTCGACCAGCGAGCGGGCTATGGTGGCGGCACCGAAAGCGCTAATCGCCGGCTCGGCGACGCAGTCCACGGGCCGATCCGTCACGTCGGCGATGATTTGTGGCGTTGCCCGACTGGCGGCCGCTTGGCCACACATCACCAATCTTTCGATTGGCAGACGCACATCGGTGAAAAACGCCAAGTGTCGGGCGAACTCGCAAGCCAGACCTTCGACCACGGCACGCACCAGATGGCTTGCCGAATGAGCAAGGCTGATTCCGCTCAATCGGCCGCCCGGATGGTCGAACGGATGGGTTCCGACACCGGTGCAGAGCAGTGGCCAAAAGCCCAGACCGTCGCTGGCCGGTGCGACCGCCTCCAGCGCATCGTCGATTTGTGCGACGGAGGGTTGGTGGCGGCCGAGCAGGTTCATCGCCCACTGGAGCGAGGAACCGCCGTTTCCCATTGACAGTAACTGTCCGTACAGACCTTGCACCGGGTGAGGACAGACCAGTGTTTTCCGGGTGGCTGGCGGAGCGAGTCTGGCGGTATTGGCTACAAGTACCCAGGCGGTGCCGGTGCCGAAGAAAACATTGCGATGGCGGACCGAGCCGGCTCCGATCAAAGCCGCGTATTGGTCGTGGATGGCAGGTGAGACCGGTATTCCCGCCACCAGCCGTGTCTGTCGGGCGGCTTCCTCACGCAGTCTGCCCGCGGGAGTGGTCGCCGGTAGAAGATCGGGTAACTGGTCTTCCCGGATCGACAGCCGCTTGAGCATTTCGGGGTCGGCCCGGCCCAGTCGTGGGTTGTAGAGCATCCCAATCGAGAGGCTGGTCGCGTCGTGTGCACGACGGCCGCAAAGTCGGCCGACGATTATGTCGCCCACAAATCCGATACGCCTGGCAGACTCAAACCGCTCCGGAGCTTCCCGTTGGATACGTAACAATTGGCCGATGGTCATCGAACTGAATTTACAGCCGATATGCTCAGCGAGATAATCTTCGCCGAGGTCCGCGACAAGCTCGTCGTCCAGCGGCCGACCCCGTCCGTCGAGCCAACTGATCACGCGGCCGAGGGCCTTGTCTTTGGTCGATGCCCTGCGCGACGCCCCCGGCGGCCGTGCAAACTCGATCCACCGGCGCGCTGCCCCGAGCGACGATACGGCCTTCCGCATTGACAACAACCGCCTTGACGTTGGTGGTGCCCAAGTCCATTCCCAAGAACATCGTTAGACCTCGCGATAGTCGGCATTCAGGCAAGCTAAGGGTTCGTTCCAGACACTCGATCAGCTTCTTGGCGTTCGCGCATGCACGTGGCGGCATCTTTTGAGACGTTGTGTTGGAGATGTTGAAAGTGACGGCCGGCTATTGTGCGATGGTCTTGCCGCGCCATGCCGAGGCGTATCTTATAGATCGTCAACGAGCAGGCCACGACAGTGGCCCAGCCGACGAGGATCGGTCCGGGCTTTGGCAATCCCAGGCATTGAGCTGCCCACATGGCCGAGATCATCGTTGCCATTGCGATGCTATTGATCGTGTATTGTCCGGCAAGTAGCCGGAGGCTTCGTCTCATTTCATAGCTGGCGAAGACACCGGCGTATGGAAAGGTGGTTACCGCCCCTTGCAGCAGCCCCGTCATGCTGTAGATCGTCAGTGCCGACCCGAAAAGCGTCGGCAGTTTCACCCAGAATGGCATGTTGCTGCGGTGCGGTTGTCCGGACGATGGTTGATACAGCCAAAGCCCCAGAAGGAACACAACGAGCGCGGCAATTATCAAAACGGCGAACGGCACGCGAGAGACAAGCCCGCAACACACCGACCCAATTACCACATACCCAACCGCCGACATCACGATGGCCACGAGCAACGGCACTTGAGGTTTTCGCACCAGAAGAAAGACCAGCCAATGATACCCGATGGACAAGATAAATCCGAATAGATGCATTGGTCCGATCGGGATTCCCGATATGACGTAGGCACACGTGAACGGAACGGGCATGGTCATCAACAAGGCCTTGAACCACGGGCGGTGAATATAGGCGATCCCCGCCACGAATACGCTCAATGCAATCGCCGAAACCACATGATCCCACGGCGGCCAGGGCAAGTTCGCCAAGTAAGTCAGTATGTAAGCAGGCTCAAAGTTGTCGAGGCTCACGGTGCAACTCCGATCGGGAAGCTCAGGCCGGAGAAAACGAGCAACAGCGCGATGATGGCCAGCACGAACAACGCCCACCAGGTGACTACGCTCGTGTACCAGTGCTCGCCTAGATCCTCGAAGATATTCAATGTGCTCCAGTTGAACGTCAGTTGATCGGTGATCTGCTCGGGCCGAGGTGGCGCAGTCAGCAGACTTACCATGGTGCATGTCACCATGCAGAAGCACCAATTGATGGCGGCCTGGTTGGCGTACGGTTCGATCCAAAGTGGGTGGCTAGCCACGAGTTGCACATACAGCTTCATGGCGATGCCGAAGAGGAACCCGAGTACCACGGCAACCGTGGCCCCGGTGCCATTAATCCGCTTCCACAGGATTCCGAGCAGGAAAACCGCGGCAAACGGCGGTGCGAAGAACGCATAGAGCGACTGAATATAGACGAACAGGCTGCCGCCCAGCTTGCTGATGAATCCTCCGAGTACGATGGCGATCAGCAAGACGATCGTCGAGGATACTATACCCACCCTGACAAGGTGCCGGTCCGTGGCTTCCGGGCGCAGCCAGCGTTTGTAGATGTCCAGGGTGAAGATCGTGGCGGTGGAATTCAGCACCGAATTGACCGTTGATTGGATAGCTCCGAACAGCGCGGCCAGAAACAGGCCTCGCAATCCGACAGGCACCAGGGCCTGAACCAGATGAACGTAGCCTTGGTCGGCCGCCGGTCGCACTTTCGCCCAGGGTTGGAGCAGAATTTCGGGATGAAGGGCAAACAGGATCAGTCCGGGTATGACGATGATTACGGGGAGGAAGACTTTCATGAAGCCCGCAAAAACGATACCCATCCGAGCGTGGTAGCTGTTTCTGGCACCCAGCACGCGCTGGATCATGAATTGGTTGAGCACGCTGTACCAGATGCCTATGGAGAACGTGCCGACGAGGATGCTTGTCCAGGGCATGATTGGGTGGCTGGCCGGTTGAAAGACGGACAGGCGGTCGTAGGAATCGCTTCCGGCCAGATTTTCGACATTAGACGTGACAGCCGCTGCCCAGGGGCCTTTATTGGCTTGGTTCAATTCGATCATGTTCTCGAAGCCGTCGACCAGTGAACCTCCGTCACCGGACAGCATGTAAAGGCCCAGCACGGTGACCGTGGTGCCGCCGCCGACCATTACGACCACGGTGAACAGGTCGGTCCAGGCCACCGACGAGAGGCCGCCGTAGATTGCCCAAAAGCCGGCCACGGCGCCCAGGATAATGATGGCGCTCCACAAGTTCCATCCGAACAGGTTTTCCAGCGCCAAGGCACCGCCGTACAGCACTGCCGCCAAGAAAGCCACCACGTTACTCACGATCGTGACCGCGGCGAACATCTGCCGCAGCGCCGGGCTGAAGCGTTTTTCAAGGAACTCCGGTGTGGTAAACACCCTCGAAGCGAGCAGGAACGGGATGAAAAACCAAATCAGCAGCGAAAATACCAGGACGTTCATCCACTCAGCCATCGCAACGCAGATCCCGTAAACACACGCCGCGCCGATCATCCCGATAAAATGTTCCGTGCTGATGTTGGAAGCGATGAACGAGCCGCCCACCACGTACCAGGGCAGCTTCTTGCCGGCAAGAAAGTATTCCTTGGCGCTGGTGCGTTCCTTGCGTCCGGCCCAGTAACCGATCGCCGATAGCACGAGCGTAGTCACCTGGTGGGCGTTGTTCGTGCTGGCCATCATCGCGCTGTTGCTCGTT
>Ga0255380_10073_pt2 | contig 15997 bp, 20 predicted proteins | sample ANMaggSeSYBR01G8_FD_182107 | JGI IMG/M metagenome (GOLD analysis project Ga0255380, IMG submission 182107) | Sediment cell enrichment communities from methane seep in Santa Monica Basin, California, United Staets - ANME aggregate JGI... | ecosystem: Environmental > Aquatic > Marine > Cold seeps >... | reverse complement strand
TAATCGGGAATGTCGAGGGTAATCTGCATAAGCTGGACAAGCGATTTCCCAAGGCCTTCGGTTTGACGATAAGGAAGTTGAAACAACTCCCGCAAAGCAAGCAAACACTCGATGGCCGTGTCGCTGTAAACAAAGGGATGTCCTACCTTCGGTCGGTCATTGGCGTGATGCCAGCGGTCGATCACGTCTTCACTAAACCACAATGTAATAGACCCTCGCTGCACAAGCGACTGGTTATATTTTCTCCAGTTTGTGATTTTGTACGTACCTTTACGCGTTCCGGCCATGTCGAGACTCCTTTCAGACGTGGAACAGTGTCGTTTACTCCCTGTTCTACGAACTGAACGTATGGATAGTTCGACAAGACCATCCAATTGTCTCATCTTCTGTGTAACGGCCGCCCTTTCAACCGCCCGGCGGGGAGGAAATCAGCCTTGCTACGGGTAGGTGAATGTCTTCTTGCATACCGGACACCGGAACTGTCTAGTTTCCAGGCTGGCCGGGATGGTGATCTTCTTATCACAATGTTCACGCCAGATGACGCCGGTCAATGGTCCGGTGCCTCTTCAGTCGTCGGACAGCCGGAGTATAGCCCCGGCATCACGCGTCTGATCGGCATGTGATCCGACCCAACCACCGATTTCCCCAGATGACTTAACGACCATGCCATCTGGAGACCAACCGGAGATGTTCCCCGAAGCATCCATCACGGTCCCGTGCTGGTCTCCCCATCCGAGCAGGTTTCCCTCCGTGTCATAGGAGGTACCATCCGACCCCGTTCTGCGTTCGATGCGGCCCGAAGCAGCATCGAAGAAGGTGCCATGTTCGTCGACCCTGCCGATCAGGTTCATTTTGTCGTCATAGATTGGCGTGAGCATATCTGCCTCCTATCCATTGGCTTAGTCTTACCGGCACTCGGTACAATCACCCATCATCCAAGAGTATGGCGGTCCTCGGTTCCGTCAGCAACGGCTCCGCCCGAGACGGCCGAGGCCCTGAGAGCCTCCTGGAGCCTCTTAAAAATATGATCCGAGTTTTGCCCCATCCTTCCACCGGCATGGGCTTGGAAGCGAAACTTGTGGCCTATGATTGCCGTTTCGGCTTGCCGGCCTTCACGGGCATGCTCGCCCAGAATTCACCGACCGGGCTTATCATGCAGGGCGAGCACCGGCGTTGGGTCCACCGTCCGGTGCTGCCGAAAGCATTAGGTCGTAGACGTGCTCGTTGGGCTGGTATTCGAGGAAGAAATGATCACTATTGCCCCCCAACCGTCCAGCGAGTGCCGCCGCGACTGCCGGGCTGCGGCTCATGCCTTGTTCGCAATGGACCACGATTGTACCCACCTGATCCTGATGCTGAGCCACAAACTGCCAAATCTCCTCGGCATGCTCCCGTGTCATGAGAACGATGTGGGGCGGCAGAACCTCCCCTTCCACGGGGACGGCATCGTGGAACTCAATGTGAAGTACTCCACGCAAACCGGCTCGCTCCGGAATCCGTGTCCGAGGCTTTTCAGGGTCGGTGATCGAGATGATCACATAGGGAGTGCGGACTATGATCCCCCGCTCGATGTCGTCTCTGCTGGCAACGATGAATTTCATGTTTTGTTCCTACATTGTCGGCCGGCACTTGCCGGGTTCAGTTCAACCGGCCGACTGCTCGTAGATCCACGAGTGGGCCAGGTCGCTCACCTTGGCCACCAGGGGAAGATCATCCCGACCAAAGCTGGAGGTTTGCTTCCAGTTCTCGCCATCCTTGTACAACCGGCACACCGCGACGTTGTGCCGCGTGCCGTTGTCGGTAGGGTTCTGCCAAATCGTGGCCTTGACTCGTCCGAGCCGGATTTCGTGAACGGGCTTCTGCTTGGACATTGCATGGCTCCTTATGAAAGGGACTTTGTTTCACTTCCCCAAATACGCGGCTCATTTGCGACACACTGTAGTTGATGGATCGCCGCGTTTCATCCCAAACAAAAGGCCTTGGCTAGGCCGGCGGTTTTCGTTTCCAGATAGCGTCTGAGTGTAGCCAGCCTCTTCTGGTCGATGCACAAATCGTAAATCTGTTCCCAGGTGAGGCGTTGAAAGCGGTCCTTGAATTCGGGCTTCACCAAGTTGGCAAACTCCTCGGCACTCTGCTTTTCGCAAATCTTGCGAACCAGATTGACGTGATATGCCTTGGTGTTCGGATGATCGAGGCGAGCCATGTGTTCACTGAAAATCATGTTCCGCCAGAGTTGATAGTAGACTCTTTCTGCTGAACACGCCCGCGGCCGGTCGAGAATCTCCAGTGCTGGATCGTGATAGATATTCAGCAACTCATCGAGCGTCAACGAGGAACTGTTCTTGCGAGGCCCCCGCGAGTAAAAGGTATTGGGGCTGGTGAACTTGGCTTCGATCAAGATCAGGTATCTTCCGGGCAGATACAGGGCGATGTCAGGCTCGGTGAGTGGTCGCTCAACCGGGAGGTTTGACTCGAATCGTTTTCGCGCTTCCACCAGGAGATTCCAGGGAGTGAGATCGTCATCCGTCGTGCAAATGCCCCACAAAAATAAGAACGGTTCTACCGATACCGTGTCGCCCGCAATGAACTGGCCGACTTTGTGCAGACAGCCAGCCTCTTGCAAGGATCGGAAGACGTTCCAACTCAGCATGTCTTCCGAACGTTCCAAGCCGAGCCTGTGCCCTTCGAACTTGAATGGGTGCGAAATGACTCGTGTCGCCAATAAATCCGAGGATGCGATCGCATTATCTCTCACATCAACGTAAGAGTACGTGCCCCCGGCGGAGGAATGATGGCAACGGATGCCGTGATCGGGACAAACATCACCCTTGCCCTTGCGGGTAGGCGTCCGGAGCACATTTTGACATCCCCTGACGTAGCACCGCACACGCTTGGGCGACGTATCCACCACGGCGACGTTTGGGTCCAGGTCCTCGGTCCCAAACGGCAATCGTTGTCTTCTACTGACACCGGCAATCATCTTCTACCTCCGATTGTTGAAATCCACGCCAATTTGGTCCGCCAGCAATGATCGTGTCATCCATGTTGATACCAGCAACCTCTGCCAAGAGCGGGTCACCGCACTTGTTGCGGGGCAGATATCTGACCGACCTTGTAGGCCAGGTACTCGACCAGATGGTCGACCAGCTCGCGTTCTGACCGCGTGAACCATTGCCGGTTCCGTCGCAAAGCCCGGGCAATATCGGCGTATGATAGCTCTCCGATGAAAGGGAGCCGGGGGAGTTCCCGCAGCCGATCACTGTGGGGAATGGCTGCTCTGAGCTTCGCTACATCTCGATACTTTGCGACCAGGGGATGTCCTTTTGTCGGGCCGACGAGGAGTAGAACGAAATCTCGCGGCTCCGTGGCGAACAGTTCTTCCTGGCGGAAATACCCACACTCCAGCAATCCCACCCGGGCATTTCTGATCAACTGGTCTGTCGGAAGATCCCCGTTCCCGTTGGTTGTCTTGGCTGCCAGATCGGCCAGGTACTTCAACTCGATGTACACCGTAGTGGGCGGGTTCTCCCAGGTGATTGTCAGGTCCACCTGCGTCGAGCCTTCATCCCAAGGCAGCAATTCTCTGGGATACCGTGGCCGGTTTCTCCAAGGCTCGATCTCTAGTTGACGGAAGACCTGACGCCGGAACCGCCGTGCCCGAACCGCAATGTTCAAAATATCCGGCAGCCACCAACGCGGGTTAAGTATCCGCATCGTCTGACAGAGGTTCGCCGTGATCAAATCCTCGGAATTTCGACGAAGGATGAGCGGACAACGAATCTGTCCAGTCTTGGCATGGCGGCAAACCTGGCCGGCCTTTCCGCAGAGTTCAGTCAGCATTGGGCAACCTCCAGAATCCTGTCTGTGTTGTGTTCAAACTGTCCTCGGGTCGGGCACCCCTGCCATTGCCGGCACTGTTCGCGGAAGGAACAAGTCGTGCAGTTCATCTGGCTTTCGACTGGATAGAAAGCCTCGGCTTCGATCGCACGCTCGACACTCTGGATCACATCGCCCAACCGGGCCAGGTCGGCATCGGTGCGGATGGTGTCAATATGCTGGACTGCCGGCTTCTTCGTCTTGACCAGCACCGTGTAACGGACGGACACTGACTCATCGTAGCGTTCACCCACCGCATGGGCGTAGCAACTCGCCTGAAGCGAGGTCTCGACTTCCGATTCACTGTACCGCCTGCCGCTGGTCTTGAGTTCCGTTACCCTCAGTCCACCCTCATCGCGGCACAACAGATCGACCACGGCCACCAGCGGTTTTTCCAAGAACTCGCCCCTGCTCGTGTGAAGCGGAACGATCATTGGCTGCTCGACGGCCAAGATGTCTTCCGGCGGCGGCTCCTGCATGTACATATCCAGCAGAACCACGCCCTGGTCGATTAACGCCTCCCGCTTTTCGCCATTGCGGAACTGGATGGGCTGCTGATTCTCGCTGTTCTCCCAGGCGGACCGGAACGTGGCTTGAATCTGGCTTGGCGAAACTGGGCGGTTGTGTTGTAGGCCCTCGTGATATTCCGCCAAGGCTTTGTGAACGGCAGAACCCAAAACCATGCCCGACGGAACGAAGGGCCGTTCCAGTTTCAGAATTCGCTCGAAGTAGTAGTTCAATGGGCACCGCAAGAACTGGAACAACTGACTATAGCTCCAGTGCGACCGGCCCGCCCAAGAGGCCGTACGGCCCGAATTGCAGCATGCTGTTCGCGTCTGTGACATTCCAAGAACCTCGCGATAGAGTTGAAAAAGCGATGTCTTGCCATGGGTATCTGGGCCCAAAAGCAACCTATGGTTGGCCTTGGCGGTCATAGCCTGCACCGCCATCCTCCACACCCAAAATACGTGGGTCATATGCGGCGAACTGTGGGCAGAGGCGGGATGTTGCCCGGTCGGAGGCTGGCGAAGATGGCGGCCCGGCGGTAGGATGGCCGCGTGTGAGCGGGAGGTTCACACGGGGGGGTTGGAGGCGAAAGAGGCAGTCCGAGTTTCCTCGCGCCCCACGGCTTTACGGGCTTTTGAATTCCGAGACGGCAATCTCGGACTCAGACCTACTAAGAATGCTGCAAATAGCGGAGCAGCAACGAGATGTGACGAAAAGCGAACCTTTGTTGACAAACTGCGATTCACGCGAACTTCAGCTTGCAAGCACCGCGAACGAAGAAAGGCCGGTCTGGTCACAGATCCATCTTGACGCGTAGCCCGAAGAGCAACGCCGTGTCCACGCCTCTCCGTGCTGGATCGATGATTTGGAGGTCGGGCGTGATGTGCAGCCAAGGCCTCCAGGTCACACCAGCCGCGCCAGATCTTGCGGCAGAGGTAATTCAAACCTTAGAAGTTCTCCAGACAACGGGTGCTTGAATTGCAGGGAACTCGCGTGCAATCCCAGTCGGCGAGCGGGATTCGTGCGGGCCCCGTATTTGTGATCGCCGATGATCGGACATTCCGCATCGGCCAGATGCACGCGGATCTGATTGCGCCGGCCCGTCTCTGGTGTCAGTTCGATCAACGTGCGGGTCGCGATTTGCTTCATCACCCGGTAATTGGTCACCGCATGGCGTGTCCGCATGCTAGGCGGGGCGCTGTAGACCTTGAAGGGGCTGCTCTCATCCAGGTGCGACCTCAGCACGCCGTGGTTAGCCGGCGGATTGCCTTCCACCACTGCCAGGTAGCGTTTATCGACCTTGTGCCAATTTGTTTGCAGCGCGCACTTCGCTGCCTCCGTCTTCGCAAAAACCATTAGCCCGGACGTTTCGCGGTCCAACCGGTGGACGATCCACACCCGCTCCCGGCTCCGAGGTTTGCCGCGGCGTACGTAGTCAGTCAGGAAGGCATAGGCTGTCTTGTCCCGTTCCGTCTCGCTGGCCATGCTCAGCAGATTCTCGGGCTTCTCGATGACAATCAGCGACGCATCCTCAAACAACACCTTCATTCCCGGTGGCAACAGTCCTTTTGCACGCACCTCGCCCTTGGTGCAAATTGAAACCACATCCCCGGTCTGCAGAGGGTGGTTGAAGCGCGTGATCGACCTTCCATTGACTTCAACCGACCCGTGCTTGAGCAACTGCCGCACTTTTGTCCTTTTCACCTCAGAGCGACAGGCAAAAAGAAAGGTCAGAAGTTCTGCAGGGCGTTCGACAGTGTGAGATGCGGGCATGACGTAGTGTTGCAGTGAAACAGGCTGCCGAAGCTATCAGGCGATCCGAGAACGCGACGCAGACGAAAGGTGGATCAACTCCTTGACTTCCGCGTATGCCAACATTCTACCCGGAAACGAGGCTAACGGCGATTCTGTCACTTCTGTCAGCAATTGGCAGGTGAAATCTCATTTACCCATAGGTTTTGTCGGACGTACCGTAAATGGACCCATTGCTCGGAATCTGCCAGGCACAGCGTCGCTGCCTCTGACCCCACGGTCAACAACGCCCGTCCCCGCGGCATTTTCCCCTGCCCACGGCTTAGCCTTCCGCACACCGCGTGACAAGCGGTCCGCGTTGCAGTAGCTCACCCCGGCGGCCCGAGTGCTGATCCTCTTGGCGCCGGACCTACCTCGTTCCGTGCCCTGAGCTTGTTGCCGGGGCGACTGTGTTCCAACCACGGTCGCCCTGGTGGGTGACCTCTTCTTGAAGGAGATCCTCCCCATGATCGCGATTCCGCAGAAACCCAAGCACAAGTTCACCGCCAAACACCGGCAGGATTTTGCCGAGAGGATGTTTCCCGTCATCGTTCGGGTCGCTCGCCAAGCCTTCCGCGATCGCGATCCGGAGGCGAAGGAGGAAGCGGTCGCCGAGGTCGTCGCCGCGGCGTTCATCATGTTCGTCGCCCTCGTTCACGACGGACGCGAATCTTTGGCGTATGCGACCGTGTTGGGCACGTATGGCGTTCGCCGTGTGCGGATCGGCAGGCCGGCCGCGACACCGCAAAACGTCAGGGATGTATCGAGCATGTTCTGCCAACTCCAGAAGGGGATCAAAGTCGAGCGGCTCGACGGGTACGACCGGCAGGAAGGCGCGTGGCGCGAAATCCTGGTCGAGGACAAGCGTGCCACGCCGGCCGCCGTCGCCGCTAGCAGGATCGACGTCAGCAATTGGCTCGCAACGATGTCAGACCGAGACCAAGAGATCGCCCAGTCACTGGCGGTCGGTGAGCGCACCAAGGACGTGGCCTCCCAATTCGGCGTGAGCCAGGCCAGGATCAGTCAGAAGCGGCGGGAGTACATGAAGAGCTGGCAGCAGTTCCAGGGTGAGGATGTCGCGACCGACGGCGTCGCCCGTGTGCCAGCATGACAGCACGTCTTACGGCTACCCCTCCGCGTCCGCCGGTAAACCAAGCGGCACGGGGCCCCAGCGCTTCTTGAACACGATCTGGCAGCCTCCTGTCGATCGCAGGGCTCGTTTGTCCGCAAATGATGGGCCGCATCAGACGCAATCCTGGGTGATCTGAAGGCGAGTGGCAGTGCTATCACGCGTTCGCTGCTGTCATGACATGACTGCTTTCACTTGTTATTGAAATCAAGGAGACTTCTTATGCCAATGATTTTCAACGCCGGCCTGTCGAAAAAGATCGGCACGGCGAATTACGGTTCGCTCGGGGCGTCGTGCAATGTGACGGTCGAACTCGACCAGCACCTGCTGCGCGACGACCTGGCTGATTTCCACAGCCATGTCCGAAAAGTCCAGGTCGCATGCGCCCAGGCCGTCAACGACGAGTTGGCCAGACAGCAGGAACCCAGTGCCAATCCGGAGCCAGTCCCGGCTTCCCAGCAACAGCACCGTGCCCCCAGTTCGCCATCCAACAGCAATGGAAATGGAAGTGCCCATCGCAACGGTAGCCATCGGGCTTCGCAAAAGCAGATCGACTACGTCAACCAACTCGCCCAGCAGATCCGTGGCCTGGGAATTCGCCGTCTCGAAACCCTGGCCGACAAAATGTTTGCCAAGCCGATGGCCGAGTTGACCAGCCTTGATGCTTCGGGCCTGATCGACACGCTCAAGTCCATTAAGACAGGCGACATCGCCCTCAACGCTGCCCTCGACGGAGTGACAACATGAGCACAGATCTGTTGACTCGCCAATCGTTACGCGAACGGCAAGGCGGGGTGTGGGCATACGTGTCCGCATCCCGCCTTGCACTATGGTTGAAATGTCCGCTAGCCCTTCGGCTGAGATATATCGACGGTGTGTCGACGCCGACCAACCCGAATATGTTTCTGGGAAAGGTTGTCCATTCGGGTCTTGAATACTGGTACCGCCATCGACAGCTAGGAATCGCGTTGGGAGCCGCAGTGCCCGATCACGTTCGACGGGCACGATGGGGCATTCTACTGCATCCAAACGGCGCCACGCGGGCGGTGGAACTGGGGGAGTTCACGCCCCATGGGAACAACACCAGGATCGCGTTTCCATCAGGGCTTGGGCTCGCAGGCAGTCGAGGCGGCGGTAAATGGAAGGAAACCTGTTTCCCGATGCGCACCTTCGAAGGCAAGATGAAACTGAGGGCCGTCTCGCGCGTCGATCTGGCCGGGTCGTCGTTTACCACTGATAGATGCGTACACCCCAGGGATCGAACACGTCGCTGACGGTGTCGGCCGCTTTCTTCATCGTGCGGTTTTCAAACATAACGGCCATTCGAACGGGCTGTCCGAACCGCCAAGTTACAGGTACGGCCCCAGCAGACATATTGACCGCAATTAACGTGTGCCGCCCATCAAGCTTGAGTTCCCGACAGAAGATGGACCCAGCACCAGGACCTTCTTTCAGATGCACGGTTCGAACGTCTTCACCTACAGTTAGAGGCTCGGCGATGTGGCGGATGTGTTTCGCGATGTCCAGCGCAGCGGTCCAGTGCTCAGGATAATCTTTGGCGTTGAGGTAGTTGGCATAGAGTGCGTAACCATTGATGCCGCATACCAGGCCGTAAAACGCCATGGCGCGAACTTCTTCTGGTGTGGGACGCATCGGCTCGGCCAGTTTGAATCTGGAACCGTAGCCCAAATCGAACGCCTGAGAGAGAAACCACAACGGCTTGTCTGGCACCATTGTGCGGCAGGCTGCGATCGTGTAGCCGTTGATCTTCATGGGATGATAGTGTGGAACGGCGTACCGGTAACTGAGCAGGATATCGCCATAGGGCATCGCGGGCCTCAGTCGCGGCAGGTTGGAGATTGCGAAGACCGAAGGGATGTAGGGAAAGCGATCCTTCAGAGCCGTACGGGCGTTTTGCATCTTAGCAATCGTTGTATCCGATATCGGCGTAGCTTTCGTATCTTCAATGTTCTCAGGATCGTCTGCCCAGAAGGCGATGACACATGGGTGATCGGCGAGGCGGCCCTGTCCCTTTTCGAATAGTGCCGCCTGTGCTGCCGCGGGACTAGTGCAGTTGTTCAGGCCGCCCGTGATGTTCAGCGTGCCCATGATGCCATGGGCCAACTCTTTGTCCAGGCCCTGCCGCTTCTCGATCGTATTGAAGACAATGTTGAAGCCGGCATCGGCGGCTTGTTCAAGGTGGTCTTCACGAAAACGACCGTCGTCCGGATGGCAAGCGTAAGCATAGATGCCGATTGGGAAGAAGGGCTCGCCATTCAGCCTCGTCGAATCAAGTTTCGCGACAAGCCTGTTGTTTAGAGTCTTGCCGACCCCAAACTGCCATGCGAGCGTGTTGCCGCGGTTGCCGGCAGCGTCGGCGACGGTCACCTTCACGCTATGCCTGCCAGGCGTGAGCGGCTCGGCAGCCGGGAGCGTCAGTCCGTCGGCCGTGACTATTGCACGAGCGGTGACGTCCACACCGTCGAAAAGAATCTCTGCTGTGTTAACATCAATACCAGTTCCCTTCTCTCCGAACATCACGCTGATTTCGGTGTCCCCGGCCACACTCGAATTCGGCGAAGGCGACGGGCGGAATACGGCAGGTGGTGTGGTATCGTACTGCACCCAAAGTGGATCGGCAAGCAACTCAGGCGATGGTGTCGCGCCTTCCACGAGGGACACTTTGTCAAACCAGACTTTTTGAGCGTAATGACACAGGCGTAGTTTTACGATCAGCTTCGTCTGGCCCGTGCGGGTCGTGAATGTGTACCGGAACGGAGACCACTCTGTCGCCAACGGCAAGAACAGTCCGCCCACCGGGTGTAGCGCGATGCCGATATCCGACCAGGGCGCAGGCTTTCCAGAATCTGAGAGGTCGTCGGGTAGCATGCCCAACTCGAGGTTTGGCCCACCCGGACGACCTTGATTGTAGAGCAGATTGCCAGCCCCGGCCGTAGCTGCCGGTTCTGCATACGCGGTCCTGTAATATAGGGAGATCGTGTAGGTTGTTGTGGGCTTGACCGCCGCCATGGCTTGCCAGTAGCCAAGACCGGAGGAATCCGTAGTTCGAACGGCGATGCATCTATTGCTTTTGTAGCCCGGTGAAGCCCATGTCATCTCAGCATCATGCTTACCGATGCGACCCGGCTTGAACCCCGCCGGCAGGTCGGTGCGCTGCGCGTCGGCAGTCTCCAGGTCTCCGTTGGCCAGAAGACTCGGCTGGTCAGCACCGTCAGCAGACGCCGCCAGTACGATCCACAACGCTGCACCGGCAAGCGCGAGACTTGCGTGCATGATCGATGAGTGAAGCCGTTGGTCCGATATTGTGCTTTTCATGTTCATCGTTTGCTTACTGAACTGATAGCGATTTCAATCCTACAGCGCTCCCAACTCTACCATCGATGGGGCTCGTGTTCCACTGACTGGCCGAGATATCAAGCCCATTTCGTGTCGTGAGCGTGCAAAACTGACAGAGATGTCGAGCCGATTTCGTGCCGTGAGCGCAAACCACACGCTACATACCCTGGCAGAGGTGTTCATGTAGGAATCGCACCCGAAACGTCCGACCAAGCACTTGCCGATAGATCTCCACGGTGGCCTGCCAGGCGGCGCGAGCCAGTCCGCCAAGCAGACTGCGGTCGTTGCGGCAGTAGATCCGCAGCCGTTTGGGGATGGTGAAGACGAGTTGCCGGTGGGGGACGGGAGCGCAGATGGACTCGGCGATCGTTTCAGCCGCCAACAGGGTGCGCTTCTGATGGCAGCTTGGACAAAGGCATCGCTGCTGACAGGAGAAGGCGACGAACATCTCGTGGCGGCAGTCAGGGCACCCACCGATGGAGTGTGTCGCCGAGGGTGGTTAAACGGTGTGTCTCACGCCTCACGGGTTTCTGATACACAACACCGAAGAAGGACCCATATCGGCCGATCAACAGATCGACCAACGCTTCCGTCAAGAGTTGGTCAAGATTCGAGGAAACGTCGTGGTTAAGGCTTTTCGGGACAAGGGTTTGGCGGTGGGCTGAGTTTTTTGACCCTGCGGGGTCGGGCCGGGATCAAAGGCTGAAATCGCGGGTGTTGGTGCCTTTGTTGACCGTTGCGGTCAACCCGCTGGTTTCCGGGGTGAGGTACTTGTCGGGAATGTTCAGCTTGGGAAGCTCCGCGCGGGAGCCCACCTGCTCTGGCGGTAGCGGTGCCTGATGAACGGCCACGTTGTACTCGCCGGTCCGAATCGATTCGATCCGGTAGCTACCGGAAGGATCGAGTTCGTCACTGGCACCAGCGCCAGTTTCCTCGTTGACGAACGTGACAACCCCGGTCGTCAACGGCTGACCGTTAAGTGTCACCTTTCCCGATACCGAGCCGGTGGGCGGAGCCCCCGTCCCGCACCCCGCACACCAGCACCCACATGCCAAGAGTCCGAGGAGAACCGGCATCCGCGCGATCAATATGCTTCGCTTCATACGTACTCAGTCTCCGTGTCGGTCGGGGAATTGCTAAGCATCACTAGAACTCTCCGACCGGCTCGCCATCATCCGCGGCGCATAGTCGGCGGAGCGTTTCCATGTCGATGGTCTCACTGAGCGAATGAACGCTGGCGTCGGCCAGTAAGACCTGCACGACCCCCGGGTGCGACGAGTTAAGAACCGTGTTGTTCATGTAGGCCATATCGCTGGACCCAACCACCGCCGTGGGGGCGTTCAGCGCCCATCGCACCGTTGTCAAACCATGGTAGTAGGCCGATCCGAACGCGCCGGCCCAACCGCCCGCGTAATTGTTACGGATGGGGTATTTCTTGATGACGCCGTCTTCGACAACCCCGACCTTGCCCGACTGCTCGGAGACCAGGAGTGTGTTGGAAGTCCCGTCAACCGCGTGACGGATAGCCTTGCATTTATTCAGCGGCAGTAGTCCGTTGCCACAGATCCAGCCGTAGCCTGCATGATGGCAGGTATCGGCAGTGCTTCCGTCCGGATTTGGGTAGACGCCGGCAATCCCTACGTACTCGTGCTTCTGGGCTCCGTTGTGGGTGCTGGCTCCCCGGTCGCCGTCGAGCAAGGGATCGGACGGACTGGAGGGGCACTTGTAGACCGAGACCACTGCGCCATTGAGAACCTCGTTGTGATACCAGTCCACGGCAAACATTCCGTCTTCAAAGTTGAGCTGGTCGTAGAGAGGCTGTTGCTCCAGAAACGCCAGAATCGAGGCCTTCCAATTCGTGCCCATGCGCATCATATTCCGCGACGAGCTTAGACTCAGGCCGGGCCGGGCGCCAATGGGGAATGTGCTGTAGGTGTTGTGGTAGTTGTGCAGGGCCAGGCCGATTTGCTTGAGGTTGTTGGCGCACTGCATCCGCCGGGCCGCTTCTCGGGCAGCCTGCACCGCCGGCAACAACAGCGCAATGAGGATGCCGATGATGGTGATAACCACCAGAAGCTCAACCAGCGTAAAACCGGAAGGCAGAAGGCGGAAGGCGGAGGCTCGACTGCCTACGCGAATGGGCATAGTCCGTGTCCTCATTTTGCACATTGCGGTTCCGTCCCTACGGCAAAGCCGAGACCCAACATCATTCCCGTCTTCGCCAGCCGAAGCCCGTCAGCCCGATCAGCCCGAGAAGCAGTAGCACGACCGACGACGGCTCGGGGATAGCTTCAAACTGGACACTGGTCCAGTAACCGGCCCCGACGCCCGGCGTGTCCATCGAACCCCAGTAGATGCGATCCCCTAGTATTCCGGCAAAGCTCGTAGTGGTGTGAGCGGTGTAATCACTGACCACCTCAACGCCATTGACCAAGACGTCCAGACTATCGCTGGGCGCGTCGTATAGCAGTTCGTAGTCGTTGTAGCCGCTCCCGCTTATCACGCCAGTTATTGTCGGACCAGCAGGATTACCGCCAACGAATCTGAAGGTTGTGTCGCCGTTGCCGTTACTGCCCAGGGAAAAGAGATGCCAAAGTCGCAGATCTTCGAACGCGAGCTGTATGCCCGGGGTCAAGCCCTGCGTCTCGTCGTACGTTGGCGTGAAGTCGTCGACCTTCAAGGTCGCACGCATCGAAAACCCGTAGCTTCCTATATCAGCCAAGTTTTGCGGAGTCAGGGCACCCTCGCCTTTGTAAAACCACGTACCGGTGCCCGTCGTATGATCTTCGATCCACCACGCGGGCGTCCCGCTATCGTCAACCGCCATACCTATTGCGTTTGGATAGCCCTTGTTGCTACGTATCCATCCTTCGTCCGACGGATTGTTATCGCCGGTGTGGCTTAGGACGATGCTAGCTTGTGCTGTCCCGCCCAGCCAGACCGCTAAGGCAAGGGCCATAACGACCATCTTCCCAATTCTCTTGCGGCTGTAACTCATCTCTTGTCACCTCTTTCGTTGAAAAGATGGAACCGTTGACGGGGTTTCAAGGCTCCCGGGACCTTCCCGAGGTGGCGCTGAACCGAACTCGACAATATCGCCTGTGATCATAACCGCAGTTATCGGCATGGTCAAGGATTTTCTTGCTTTCCGAAAGACTCCGTACTTGGATAAGGCCAGTCTTTTCGCCTTTCGTCCTAGACGACGCCCATCGCACCCTTACTTAGATGAAACAGCCCCCCCGAAGCGGAACGCATAGAGCTTTGTGCCAAACTGCAATTCAAATCGCAGCCGGACGGGCTGGCCCGATAGTGATTTGACGTCCGACTTACCACCCCAGGTCACCACCCGGGCAGTCGTGTTCGCCGTAAAAATACGATCGCAGTCTTCCAGCGCGAACCCTTCGATCGGCTTTCCACTTTTGTCTTGAATCTCGATCCTGGCCAGTCCCAGCGCGGATGTTTGCATGTTGAGCGTAAGTTTGTTCCCCTTAAACTTCAGAGGGCACGTCGTGAAGTAACCGCCGCCATAGTCGGCCTCGACACATGTAAAACCGTCCTTACGGAGCACCACGCGGGTGAGTGTACATCGTTTCGCAGCTTCCTTGCTGCCGGTGTGCGGGTCATCAAGCCCGATGTAGTACATCCAGATCTCGTCACCGTGGAGATACATCCCACGGGTCATATACATCGTGTGCGAATCGAAGCTTCCCTCCTCGCCTTGGGCAATCCACGGACGCCGTTCGTAGCGATTCCACTTGATACCGTCTCGGCTTGCGTCGAGCTCGATATCCTCCACGCCTGCGTTGTAGATCCCGATTTTCTTCCGCTTCCCGTCGACCGGATCGGCAACTGTCGATCGATTAAAGCCGCTCATATCGATTGGCAGATACCAATCCTCATAGGAGAGGTAGCGACAGTTGAACAAAAAGTACGCATCCTGGGCATACGGATATTGGACCACCTGAGGGCAGTAAAAATCCATCACCTTGCAGCCCTTGAACATCGGATCTTTATCGTCCGGTTCCAGTACAATCTTGGGCATCGGGAATTTCGAGAGGTCATCGCTTACCGCGCGGGCAATCGTCCGTCGGCCATAGTGCTTCTCGTTGCCGTAGCGCGACTTGCCTTGCAGTCCATGGTACCAAATCATATCGTCCGGACAGGTGTAGGCATTATTCTTTCGCACGTAAGCCGTATATTTCCCGAGCCGCGAGTCGTAGAAGCAGACGTTGTGGCTGTCCATCCCGAGCGGATAACAGGCCTTAGCAGGAAAAACGTTATTATGAAGCTCAGTCCACTTGACACCATCTGCCGATCCCCAGATCTTGTTCCGCATGCCCGAGAAACGCTTGTATCGCAACTCAGGCGGTGCCTTCGGATCGACAAAGACGGTTTCGCCGCCCAAACGTATCCCAAGGATATCGTCCTTTTCGGGTAATTTGCCATGCGTGGCTCGGCGCCAAGTTTTGCCGTCTTTTGTCAGAGCAAAAAACGCGCGAAAGACCCCGTCCGGCTCCATGATCTGTACGTACGCACCCGTATTACCACGCCAGCACTGCTCGTCGGTCTTCTTCGGCGGACAGACCTTGATCTTTACTCCTTGGGCATCTTGAACGAAACGCCCGTCAATGAAAACCTGGTTGCGGTCGCCGATATCCAGCACGTCCTGTCCCTCGGCTAATGGCAACCACCCCAGCAGCGGCCCCAGCATGGCCGCCATAACGCAAAGTTGCAGGACGAGTGACTTCACCATGTTGACCTTAGAGTGCATGTTCATTTCCTCGGCTCTTCCGTTTCTAGATGCAAGCTCCGGAAAACTCGCGATCTGGCGTTACCTGCCGGAGACCATCCCCGGCGACTACTACAAGCTTGAACAAGAAATCGGCCTTGTCGCCGATGCCCCTGACAATAATTCCGTCCTCGTTTGCTGTCAAGCACTTGCGTCATTGGCGGTGCCGCCAAGCACCGGGCCAGAATTGTGGATTTTGACGGTGGCCAAGGGCGAGGAAATCGTCGAGACCTAGCCAGTCCGAGCAAACCTTGGGAATACGGCGTATCCGAGCAACCTCTGACTGACCGTTTCTTGCGACAGCAGCAATCGCCTGTCATTTGACACCCGGTTGAGGGAGGACTCTGGCGCCAACCGCGCCAAGGCCGTTCGCTCCGCAGGAGCGTTTCACCCAGGGTCCATTGATGACACAGTTCCGGCGAACACGGTGCAGGTTGATGTTCATCCGGAGTGAGCTCCGGTCACCGTGTGGTGTTGCCTGCGGGCGCCTCGATCTCCAGATCGCATACCTGGCGGCGTTTGAGGCTCTTGACCAACTCCGCCCGCAT
>Ga0255380_10070_pt1 | contig 16630 bp, 9 predicted proteins | sample ANMaggSeSYBR01G8_FD_182107 | JGI IMG/M metagenome (GOLD analysis project Ga0255380, IMG submission 182107) | Sediment cell enrichment communities from methane seep in Santa Monica Basin, California, United Staets - ANME aggregate JGI... | ecosystem: Environmental > Aquatic > Marine > Cold seeps >... | reverse complement strand
GTCTTCAATCGATACAGATAAACACCACTGGCAACCGCATTACCATATTTATCATTTCCCCGCCATTTTACTTTGTGAAGTCCCGCAGTTTGAAAATTTTTAATCAGCGTGGATATTTTTTGTCCTTGCATATTGAATATAGAAATTTCAACAATTTTAAAGTAGATTTCATCAGCACCACAGTGTAGGGATTCCAGGTGGACATGGTGAAATAGATCGTTGTTGTGGAATCGTTGCCGGTTGCAAGCTGTTCAAATTGATACGGACCATATTCACCGCCCCATTCATTTTCTCTCCATGGGTCACTTACACTGTCTCATTGGTTGAATTGCCAATCGACGTGTATGAAATGACAGTAACCGTTATCTAACCACGGGTCAAACAATAACTGCGGTTCCGACCATGGTCCCCATGGCGCATCTGTGGTTCGAAAGTTAATTCCCCGCGGCGAATCACAATTATACAGCATGATCCATTTACGCAGGAATTGATTGTAAGAAACAGAAAATTCGCCAACACATGGTTGTGAGAACAGTGGCGCGGCTTCGTCTTCATTCGCACTCCACAGAGGCACGTCAGCCTGGTTAAGTCCGGTATAGTAAGACAAACTCTGCGGCGTTTCGATTTGTTCAGCAGGTTGAAACGCTAACCGCACATCACTTTGACGATAGGTGCCGGAGCCAAATAGAACCAATCCGCTACCTGTGCCCACGGGAAAGCCTTGCCATTCTGCCAGGTCCACTTCAACTATTGCAACATTGAGGAAATATTTTTGGGACAGGTCGTACAGATAGCTAAATGTCTGACCGTCATCTTCGGAAACCGCTACCACTAAGCGCCCCATCACAACTGCGTTGCTGTTATCCGTCGTATGATAAATATACATTTTGCCTCCAACGCTAACACCTTCCACAGGAACCTCGAACGCTTCCTGACTAATACCCGGAATATTCACAGGCTTGTAGGTACCAGTCCCATCAGTAATGAATGTAAGCTCGATGCCATCTTCGGGGTTGGTGTCGGTTGTGTAGGCAAAAGCATCACCGACGGGAGCACCCCAGCTATCTCCAAAGAGCACATAAGTGCGTCCTTTATGACGAAACGGAACACCAAGATCTGTGCTGATGAGTCCATAACGGCTTTCCGTAAGGTTGCGTGTTGGCGCTTGGTGCTGGCGATCGTAATCACCGACGATCTGAGAGATTTTCACCGTGCTGCCGGGGATGTATTCAACTTTACCAGTTTGGGCTTGCACCTGCACCACAATGAGGAGTACGATAAAAATAAATATAAGGGTTTTCATTAGAACCTCCTTAAAAATTGGTGGTATTCCCCGGACCTTTACAGTCCACGGGGAGTTGATTTTCAGGTTTTAGTGCAGCAAAATCATACGCTTTGTCTGTACAAACCCGGCTGTCTCCATGCGATAAAAGTAAATACCGCTTGGCACCTGATCTCCATTTTTGTCTTTTCCATCCCAATTAACCGAGTAAACGCCAGCGTCGTGATTTTTATCGACCAGCATCGCAATCTCTTGTCCGAGCAAGTTGCTGACCCGTATCTTTACATCACTGTCTTTTGGCAGTTCATAGCGAATTTGCGTGACGGGATTAAATGGATTGGGATAATTTTGGCACAAATTGAAATTGTTTATTATTTCAAAATCATTTTTATTATCAACTGAAGTTATCAAATACGGTGCGCTAAATTGCGAGGTGTTACCTGAAACATCGGTTGCTGTTGCTGTTGCATAGGGTAAAGGAGAAGGTGACGTTAAAATAAAAGTAAAATCGCCAGCAACATCTGCAATGGTAGAGCCAAGAAATATTTGCCCCTGATTATTTTCATCGGCAAAAATTTCGATTATATGCCCAGCGCTGGCAGTTCCAATAACCTGGGTTGAACTTACCGACCCAATATTTGGTGGTTGAATTTCGGTGTTTACATCATCACCAATATTTATACCTTTACCATCGTTTTTTGAAATAGAATTTCCGGAAATTAAATTTCCGGTTGATGCCTGACCAGAAACACTGACACCATTATTTTTATTGAATCCAATCGTATTCTCAATTATTTGATTTTATTCAGCGTTTAAAATCTTAATTCCATCTTCATGATTTCCCAAATTTAGTTGCCATGTTGCCTGGGCACCGATATCATTTCCAAAAATATAATTAGCATTGGATTTGAGGATAAGCAGACCTGATAATTGATTATTACCAATTAGATTAAATGATACATTATTGCTGTCTGAATGATCCCTAATATAAATACCATACACATTTTTCTCAGACATTTCTCCTTTTAGTAAATTTGGCCCAATATAATTACCAATGATGTGATTGTTTCTACAAGAATCCATAATTTTAATCCCGGAATTCACATTACCTGAGATTAAATTCCCTGACAATGTAGAATCCGGAGGTCCGATTATAACGTTTCGTACGTTATGATAAAGCAAAATCCCTCCTAAATTACCCAACGATTGCATTCCTTTAGCGTCTGTTCCGATGTAACACCCGGTTATTATTCCCCCATCGACTCCAGACATAGATATTCCAAATCCATTAAAACGATTAATAACCAATCCTGCAATGATTGCCCCCGAGCCGATAACATTGAAACCGGGAGAATCGATAATCAAGCTGCCATCAAGTTCTATTTCCGGGCCTTCACTATTCGTATCAGTACCGATGAATCCAACCTGGGAATAACCGTCAATTACCAAATCTTCATCATTTATATCAGGTAATCTTGTTTCGGGACGGATCGTCCATACGCCAGTGTTAGAGTCGTACCCATCATCAGTCAATGGTATTTGGAATAAAATTCTATTCGGGCCCGACTGGGTATTTGCCTGTTGAATAGCTTCTCGTAATGAACCTGACCCGTTATCAGTTGTTGTTGTAATAAACAGGTCTCCGCCAAAAGGAAAGGGTGTAGAAAATGGAGATGTATTCCCATTTTGGTCTGTGGCAGTTGCAGTAATATTATTTCCGGTTACAAATCCTGTCCACGAAAAATTCCCATATTCATCGCTGCTTGCCTCCCCCAGGATGATTTCTCCTTCATCTTCAGGATCACCAAATAATTGGACCAGGGCATTCGGAGAAGCAGTCCCAGTTATTGAAGTGTCAGTAACGACTTGAATGGTTGGCGCCGGCATCATCAAATTACCACCATTCAGTATTATTCCATCTGAAGTGTTTTGAGTGATCGCATTCGTGAGTATAGTATTTTGAATAGAATTTTCCCCATCAATCAATACTCCGGCGCCATTATTAAAGGCAATCGTATTCAAAAAAATCTGTGTATAGCTGGCTGCTCCTTGAAGCACGATTCCATGATTAAAATTTGATAATACCGAGTTCCACAATATCTTATTCTCTGTTGCAACCTGTCCTATAATATAAATTCCTCCTCCAAGATTACCGGCAATTAAATTACCCCCGCTGTTTAACCCCTGTAGCATATCCTGTTTGTTGATTTTTGACATAGGTTTATTCTTTTTTATTTGTAAATTGTTTTTTTGCCCAGGTGGAAGAAGTCCGATTGAATTTCGTGAACCTTCGGCAATATAAACACCGTATTGCCCGTTTGGCAGCACATTATCGGCTATGGCGTTCACACCGATATAGTTATCTACAATAAGATTGTTATTGGCGCTGGGACCAGAAAGGAGTATGCCGGAATCTCGAAAACGATTGATAATGAGTCCCCGGATTTCATTTTTACCAGAAATGATAAACAAACCATGTGCCGGATTGCCTGCTGCATGACTTCCATCCAGTTGAATTTCAGGACCAAAAAAATTATGATCGCCTGCAAAAATTGTTTGACTGGTGCCGTCAATAACAACGGCGCTGTCTGTTATCAAAGGTAATGGGCTTAGATGACTTATTGTCCAAACACCTGTTTCGGAATTAAAGTTGGGATCAGATATTTGAATCTGAAATAAAATGGTATCAGGTCCAACATCCGTATTTGCCTGGTTAATTGCATCGCGTAAAGAACCCTGCCCTGAATCATTGGTATTGGTAACAATAATTGTTTTATCTGTTTGTCTTATAACAGACAGGGAAACAATGCTATAAGCCCCGTCTCCAAAATTGCCATTTCCCTGGCCAAAAACTGATTCTGCTTCAAATTCCGTTTCAGCACTGGCATCCCAAATTTTAAAAGACATGGCTTCACCTGTTTGATACCCATCAACATCCTGCGTCTGACTATTATTTGCCCAGGCAGTTAATGCCAATGGCGTATTGCCATCCCAAACTGAAGCGCCAACACACAAACTTGCTGGGGTGAATACACCAATTTCATCACCAACCTGTAAAACATTCCCATCTAAAGTTGCATTGTTTACTACTATGCTGTATGTCTCACCCGTGTTGTTAGTGAAGGAAAAATGTTGAGTTTGGGCGATAACAATAGCATGGAACAGTAAGTACAAAAATATTAATATAATTTTTTTCATTGTAAAATTCTCCTCAAATTTATGGTCAAGTAAATTGTACTCCACTTTAAAGGTGGAGTACAATTTTAAAAAGGTTCACTTTGACAAAAAATCAGGATCAGCTATTTCACAAATACAGCCTTTTTAATTGAAGAAAGATTACCTGTTTTTAATTGATAAATATAAACTCCACTGGGTACAGTTTCGCCTGAATCATTTTTGCCATCCCAGTAAGCCCTGTGCAAACCAGCGTTTTTTTCTTCCACTAACAGCGTTCGTACTTCTTCTCCCAACAGACTGTAAACTTTTAACACAACCTTTTCAGCCTGGGGCAAATGAAATGTAATGACAGTGCCCGAGTTAAAAGGATTTGGATAATTTTGATCTAATTTAAAGGTTCTGGGAACTTTGAAGCTTTCCAAATTCACTGTGCCGTATGCTCCAGCCCCAAATCCTCCGTTTCCGTTTGTAAATATCGGGGTTACGTTAATTTCAGCATCTCTTTCCGAATCCCAGTAGCGAAAATAAATATCTTCATTTTCACTGAAACCGTCTTTTTCATCTGTTTGGTCGTCGTCAGCCCAGGCAGGAATTGCCATTATACCACCAGAGCCGTCCCAAACACCTGCGCCAACACAAAGCCCTGAAGCAGTTAAAACACCAACTTCATCACCAATTTTTAGATTGCTGTTTTCGATATTTATTGATTGAACAACGAGACAAAAATTCTCACCTGTTTTGGCACGGAATTGAAAATGCCGGGGTCTGATATTTTTTACACACGGCGTGGTTGAAAAATTTTTCGTCAGGTTACCGCCGCCAGGATATCGCAAAGTTGTATCTGACAAAGAATAGAGTTTATACCCATCTCCTGTCGTCATATTTCCCAACGAATTTATCACATTGGGAATAAAGAAGTTTCCATCATCATTTTTAACTATGACAACTTGAGATAAAATTGACGCTAATGCTGTTTCCACTGGCATTGAATTTGTTGGCAGGTAACTGATGAAATTCCACCCAGCGACAAGATTAATAGGGGTTGTGGCATCAACAGGGCTGCCAGTTACTGACAATTGATTGGCTAAATTTACATAAATTTTATATCCTTCTAAAATATTTATTTGTCCGATGCCGTTGATCACGTTTGGAATATAAAATTCACCTGCCCCGTTTACAACTATTTCCAGGCTATCCACATTTGTCATAACGCTTTGTAGGGACAGATCCGAAGGCAACACATTAAAAGAAATCCAGCTCCAGCCTTGCGCTAAAGAAATTGTTTGAGTAACTGAAGTAACCGCAGTTAAAGTTGATATTTGAGCATAAGTGCCATTTCCAAAATTACCATTGCCCGTTGAATAAGCTGGAAGGGCAGAATAGTCATCTGCGGTTCCAGCGTTGGAATCCCAAATCCTGAAATACATTTTTTCACCATTATTATAACCATCCACCACTCCTGTCTGACTGTCATCAGCCCAGGCAGTTAAAGCTAACGGCGTATTGCCATCCCAAACAGAAGCGCCAACACAGAGCCCTGCTGGTGTAAATACGCCAATTTCATCATCAACCTGTAAACTATTTCCGTCCAAAGTTGCATTTTCAATTACAATGCTGTAACTCTCGCCAGTATTAGACGTGAAGTTAAAATGAACAGGTCCAAGCATTATCGCAAAGTAAGTTAAATGATTTACCTTACCGCAGATGATATTGTTGTTTACATCAACCGGGGGTTTTGTAATATCCTTCCATTGACCGGGCGGCACTTCATAAACCATTAATTTCAAATTTGCCTCTTCCGTTGGTGACATTCCAATATCATTATATGGGATACAAATTGTAATATCACCCTCTGAATCGGCAGTCGAATTAATATCAAAATAAACGGGTAAACTCGTAGGCATTATCTTGAATCCATCGGGCGGAGGAGGTCCGCTATATTTAATATCTAAAGTTGTATTTCCTTCTCCTGTCACATTTTCAAAGGTCACTTTAACACCATTACCCACATCTATTGTTACATTAAAACCTGGTTGGGTATTGCCGGATTCAGAGATTGTAAATGTCGTATTGCTGATATCAAAAGGATTTCCATCAGCAGCATCTGAAACGCGAACAAGACAATTTACAGACGGAGAATTGGGAATTAACCAGGAATAAGTACCTGTATTCGGTGTGCTATTTTTTTCAATTTTATATGTAGAGCCACCGTCTGTGGAGTATTCAATTTTCACTGGATCACTAAAATCCTGACTGGACCATGTTATATTGTGTGACGATCCAACTTTCCAGTCTTCACCACCGTCAGGGGCAGTGACCGTTATGGATGGTTTTTGAGACGTAATTTCAAAAACAGCCTCACTCACATCCGAAATTAAGGCATTCTGCATATATAATGAAATACGTACGAGACAATTTGTTGAAGGTGTATTGGGTATGGGACTCCACAGCCATGATTCTGTTGACTCATTATTTGTATGCACCCCGATTGTTGTATAAGATTGACCATTGTTTGTTGAATATTCAATGGTAACATCATTATCAGGAATATTCTGACTTGTCCAGCTTATTGCTTGAGTTGTGTCAACCTTCCATTTTTCTCCTCCATTGGGGGAAATTAGCGTTAGGTTTGCCGATAATATTGTGAAATCAGCATCGCTAATGTCCGAAGGAAATCCATCGGCAGTGTCCGAAACCCGAACACGACAGTGGGTTGATGGATCGTTGGGAATATCCCAATCATAACTGCCAGTATTGGTCAAATCACCTTCTAAAGTTATATATGTAGAACCACCATTTGTGGAATATTCAATCTTTACATTGTCAGTAAAATTTTGATTTGTCCAGGAAATCTCATGAGTCGATCCAACATACCATTTTTCTCCTCCATCCGGCTCATTAATTATAATATTAGATGCAGGATTGATCGTAAATGGATCATCACTCACATCTTTTATATCACCATTATAAGCATTAGAAATAAAGATGACACAGTTCGATGACGTGGTATTTGGAACAGTCCACATAAAAGAACCATCATCAGTTGTATTCTGGGCAATAATACCCCAGGTTGATGGTTGGTACCCTGTTGTACTATAAAGAATATTCACCATATTGGTTGGAGGGATAAAACCAGAACTTGTCCATTTTATTTCGTATTGCGAATTTCCATTTAATGTTTCTTCGCCGTTCGGATCGACTACTCTCAACCAACCACCTTTTGAAACTAACTTTGCTACCCAACCTTCATCTTTGCCGTCAGGATTGATGCCATTACCAACAATTGTTTTACCATCATAAGAAATGGCTTGTACACCCCTCAGAAGCCACCCTGTAAGATCCAGCCCATATTCATTTTCCATTACAGTACGCAGATCCCGCATGCCATTTGCAGAATCCCAGATAAATGGACCTCCACCATTAATCAAACTACCGCTAACACCAACAACGATGGATCCATCACCTGAAACATCTGAAGCTGCAGAGCCGTCAATATGGAGTTCACCTAAACCTTCCATCGTACCAGTGGACAGAGAATACCGAAAAGCTTGTCCTTTTTGCCACATTAAATCTCCTTTTCCACATGTTCCAACTATCACGTTGCCATTACCTGAGATTGCTGCAGCAGAGCTTGTTTCAAACCCTGGTAAAACACCCATGCCAACCATTGGTCCCGGTGTTATAAAATAAAAAGCCTCACCACCGCTTGCTCCAACAATTAATGCATCATCACCTCGATAACAAATATCTGTGGCTCCGCTCCCAGATGCACCTGGTAAAAATCCCAATCCTGTCATGCCAAAAGGAACTAAATAAAAGAAAGCCTCTGTAGGTCCATTACCATAATTCGCTACACTTTCTCCTACAATAACTCCTCCATTTGCAGCAACACCACGTGCAGAACTTGAAGTACAGTTTGGCAAACCACCGAGCCCAACCATGGAACCGGAATCTACCCAACGAAATGCTTCTGCCTGTGGAAAATTTGATGATGTCGCCCAGCCGACAATTGCAGAACCATTTTCAGAGACCGCGTGGGCAGTACTTAACATCCCACCGTTCAGGAAGCCCAATCCAATCATTCCCGTACTTTGTGTCCAGCGGAATGCCTGGTACCTGCTGGATTGCCCAACCTGATCATAAAAACTACGACCTACTACAGTTGAGCCGTCTGCTGATACATCCGAGACAAAACTTTCGAATTTACCATCTGGTAAATCACCCACTCCCAGGAAACTATTTTGGGCAAATATTCTGGAAGCAGTTGAGATAGCAGTGAATAGAGCTATTGCAACAAATAGTTTTTTAATTAATTTTTTCATGATGAACCTCCTATTTTAAATTTTTGGATAAAATTCTCCATCGGCTACAAATTTAGTCGAAAACATTCCTACGGTTTTCTAATAAAACTGTCGTATCAAAATTGAGGAGGTTCCATTTTTTTATTTAAAATATTGGTCCTGCTGGTTTGAATGGTGGAATTGGTTTAAAATATAAAAGGAATGAGGAAAAAAGTATCTATTAAGATATATGAAGTATGAGTTTTACAAACCAAGTTTCTTAAAGAAACCTGGTTTGTTTAAATTCTGGCTTATCCAGGTTTGGTAGTAGAATTTCAAAGCAGAATTTATTCACTATTTCCAATCAACACAAACGGCGCCCAAAAAAATGGGTGATGATAAAGCTTTCTTTCTGATTGCAGCATCTGTAGTTTAGCTTGTTGGAGAGCCTCGGCTTTATCTTTTCCTTTAATTAATTGCTCATAAAAATTTTTCATAAAACTTGCTGTAGAGCGGTCGTTTATGTTCCACAGGCTGACAATAACCGAAGGTGTGCCAGCATACATAAAAGCCCTGGTCAGCCCAACAATGCCTTCACCTTTTCGGAGTTTGCCCAGCCCTGTTTTACATGCGGACAATACGACTAAATCAGCATCCAATTTCAAATTAAAAATCTCATTAACCTGCAAGAATCCATCCTCGCTGGAGTTTTCATTTAGAGTGAGTACGATACCTGATCGGCTGGGTACCTTTTGCTCAATTATACCATGAGTTGCAAAATGAATATACTTAAATGTTTCCAAGGGTTCACGCTTTACTATCTCCTCTTTTGCTTTCTCGCCGAGATAGATCACCTTTTTTTTCGCAGGGAATAAATCACCAATTTCCTTCACCTCTGTTCCTGAAAAAGGAAGTCTCTTAAATTGAAATCCCCGTTGTTGGTAAAGTCCTCGAACAGTTATTTCTGTTTCACTCATTTTTTTATCCAGCGTCAAACTATCTTCATCAACCAGTTTTTCCCATCTTGCAGCCGCGATTTCTTGAACACTGACAAAATGAGGATCTCCGAACGCTAACAATTGCATTTTTTTCTGCCGTGCTTTTTCTCTTCCTTCCTGGAGATAACAAAGCACTGACGATGAAGGCGCTGTTGAAATTGTAAAATCTTTTAACAGGTAAAAAGCCTGTTCGTTGTTTTCAACTTTTTTAATGATCAGCGTCTCAAAAGGCAGGTAAAAAAGTATGCCATCGGGAATAAAAATGAGATTAGATTTGTTTTTAAACGAGTCAGCAAAAGGAGCAAGCAGCTTGTTATAGAGCTTAAAACCGAGAGCATGGTGTTTGGACAGCGGATTCGTTAAACTAACAGGTTTGGATATGGTCTTTAGATATTTTTCAACATCTTTTTCAATATCACTTCTTTTGGGAAGAAAATGAAGTAAAGATTTTTCCCTGGTTATTACCCAGACATAAGAACTTTCTTCACCTAAAAAAAATTCCAGCAGAGCAGTATTTTTATTTACGATTTTTTCCTGAACCTGATCCAAATCATAAGGTTCGGGATAGACCAGATTGGCATACTTAACATTGCTTCTTCTAATTTCTCTTTTAAGAGCTTCTTGTTTTTCTTCGACCTGTTTTAACTCCGAAGTAAGTCTCTCCCATTCCCGCTCTATGAGATTGCTATCTCGAAGGTTGGTTTGAATATGAGAAATTTCTCCGAGAACATTCCTTTCCTGCTGTTTAAATTTCTGATCGACTCCTTTGCTGACATCTGCACGAGCCTCTGCTAACAGGTCTAAAAACGCCCGTGCCTTTGCTTTTTCAGCGAATTGAAACGATTGGCGGTCATATCCTTTTAAGGGCTGCTGCTCATGAAGTTTCTCTAAAAGCTGAATTGTTTTTTCATAAACATCAATCTTTCGCTCGAGAAAACCAACCTTGAAATCTTCTGTTGATAAAACACTTCGGACTTTTTCAAGTTCATTTATTGCTGCCTGATAAAAATTAAGAGATTTTTGATATTGTTTCTGCTTTTCGCAAGCTGATGCCATTCCTGTATTTGATAACCAGAGTAATCTGCTTCCTTTAATTCGATCACCAATTTTAAACGCTTGCTGATAATAATTAAATGAAGTTTCATAATCTTTTAAAAGATAATTCAAATCACCCAATTTAAGAAGTTGATTCCCTTCACCAGTTTTGTATTTAATCTCTCTGGCAAGGTTTAACGATTGGTTAAGAAATTTAGCAGCCGTGTCATACTTCTCCATATCATAATAAAGATTTCCCATATTTCCGAGATAATTAACCTCTAAATTAGGATTTTTATTTTTCCTGACAATTTCCAATGCACGGTTGTAATATTCTATGGCGCTTTTAAAATCTCCCAAAACGTGATACGTTACACCAATATTGGCGAGATGTCTGCTTTCTTCAATTTTATTGTTTGTGTCTTGAGCGACTTTTAATGCTTTATTGTAAAATTCCAAAGCTTTTGAATCATCTCCCAATTCGTGGAATATATTAGCAATATTTCCAAGGCAATAACTTTCTCCGAACTTATCCTCGATATCTCTAGCGATAGTCAAAGATTTTTCAAAACAATCAAGTGCCTGAGTAAATTTACCTAAATTCCATAAAGCGAGTCCCATTGTATTTGAGTATTTCTCCTGTCCCCATTTATGTCCAATTTTATTAGCAATTTTAAATGCCTTTTTACTATAATCCAATGCCTTGGAATAATTACCAAAATTATAATAGCACAAGGCGATGCTCCAAATTACCAAGCCTTCCAGATATTTATCCCCGATTTCAGTTATGATCGGAAGTGATTTCTGATAATATTCAAGGGCTTTTGAATGTTCATCCATAAATGTATAGACAGAGCCGATGTTTCTAAAAAACAAACCGACTCGTCTTTTATCACCAATCGCTTTAGCTTCTACTAATGCTTGTTTGAAATATTTCAACGCCTCTGAATATTTTCTTGTGTCGCGATAAATAACACCAAGATTACCAAGGTTTCTTGCTTGCTGCTTTTTATTGCCTATTTCTCGCGCCAGCGCTAAAGCGTTATTACAATATTTTGAAGCATTATCGTAATTTGACAAATTGAAATTTGCAAGACCAATATTACCTGAAAATGTACATTGAAATTCCAGATCATTTTTACCTTCAGCCAACTTTAATCCAGTTAGACTGATTTGCCTGCAATCCTTATGTCTACTTGTGTAAAAATAGATTACAGCTTTCATATTATAGGCGTCTAATAAATCATTTTTCAGTTCTATGGTTTTATCGAAATTTGATAATCCTTTATCCCATTTTTTTTTAACCTGGTGGAAATATCCCAAACCATAAAAAGCGGCAGCATTGTTTGGATTAGTTTTGATGAGGTTGTTTATATATTCTTCCGCTTCACTTAGTCTGTTCAATTCTTTGCATGCATCTACTAAATTTCGGAGGACAGAGGCATTCTGTGGAAATAATTGAATAGCTTTTTTATAATTTTCCAAAGCTAATTTAATATTTTTTTTATCCCTAAAAATCAGCCCCATGCCATAATAAGCAAAAGGATTATCTGAATTTCTATTTAATAATTCCTGAAAGTATTGGTTTGCTTTATCCAATTTATTTATTTCTTTGCAAACGGCAACAAGTTTGATATATGCGCCTGGAAAATTAGGATTCTTATCTATTATTTCTTTGAACTGTGCTATCGCTTCATTGTATTTATTCTCTCCAATTAAGCGCAGCCCGTTCGTGTACATCTCGTTGGTTTTTTTTTCATTTCCCAATGTTTCTTGAGCAAGCAAAGAAAGAGTGGATAAAAATTGGGTCAGCAGAAATAATAATAGTAGCCCGAGTATAAAACAAAAAAATAATTTTTTCATCATTATACTGTTGCTCCTGATTAATTCATATTTTGGCAATTCAACGAATCTTTGCGCAAGCTATAAATTATAATAAAAAATTTTGTGATATTCAACAAATAAAATAAATTTCTTGATTAATATTGGGAACGGACTGGGTAATCAGATAATTTGTTGCAGTTATATGTGGTTTTGTTTTAGGCTAATTCAAAATCAGGATCAGTTTTTTATTACATTAAACGAAAAAACAAACTTATTTTGTACGTGATTGTTTTTTTCATTAAATTCATCGACAATCAGCGAATGAGCTCCTTCATTAAAAAATTTGCGATAACAGATAAGCAAGAAAGTCCCATACTCATCCATACTTTTAATATCACTTTTCTGCCACACAATATTTTTATGTGCATCAAAAATATTCACATCATATCTAATGTTTTCATTTGTCAAAATGGGGATATTAAATGACAGGGAAAAGATTTCAGTTTGCGGTAAAATTTTAATTTCGTTTTTTTCTATAGCATCAGAGCGGGTATCAAATTGAAGTAACTCGTAGTTTTTTTGTGCAATACTAGGTTCCAGAATTTTTTCTGATTTAAATATTCCCAAATAGGCAGGGTAAAGCAGCAAAAGAATTATTATGTAGGCAAAGGCTGGTCTATTTAATACTATTGAAAAAATATCACTCAACTTCTGTGCAACTTTCTCAAAAGTAGTGAACTCCTGATGGGGATTCAAGGATTGATTTACTTTGTCCAGCAACATCAACTCCCTTTTGCAATCTGCGCAAGATTCAAGATGCTTCTCTATCTGTAATAAATTGTTTTTGTTCAGCTCATTTTTTGCTTCTGCATAAAGAATCAACTGCTCTGGTAAGATGTGTTCCGAGAATAAGTCATCCCTGTTCTCTTTGAGAGAGTCTGCAAGCTGTCTCATTTCAACTAAATCCATCTCGCATTTCGGGCAATTAGAAAGGTGCTTTTTTACTTTATCTTTATTTTCATCTGAAAGATTATCCGTAATATACCAAGGCAATAGTTCAGCAATTTTTTTATTTGTACATTTCATCATAAATCCCATTTGAAAGATGTAATTTTAGTAATAATACTTTACAATATAACTGTCGAGCAGAAATGAAATTGGTTCCATTATTCCCAATTTTTTTTTCGTAACTCGATTGCCTTTTCAATACAGCGAGACACTCTTGATTTAACAGTTCCCTCGGCAATATTTAATTCTGAACATATTTTTTTATACGATAACTTTTCAATAAAAACTAATTGAAGAGTTTTGCGACATCTCTCAGTCAATTCAAGCAATATTTGTCGTAATATTTGCGTCTGTTCTTTCTGTACAAGCGACAAAAAATTATTTTTTTTATCCTCAACATCAATGGACTCAGCATTAATTTCTTCACTACGATATTTTTTCCGCAAGTAATCAATGCAAGTATATTTGGCTATTCTGCACACATAGGTTTTTAAGGAAGAAGAATAGTGAAATTTCTTTTGTTTTAAATTAATATAAAGTTTTATCCTGATATCCTGAATAATATCTGCCCAATCGTTATTAAGTCCCCAATACTCATTTTTAACAACCGTGTTTATCCAGCCTGATATTTCAAAAAATTCTCTCTGGTTACCGTTGAGATAACCTTTAATGAGTTTTTTATCAGTATTGAGCATCCTGAGAGCCCTTTTTGTATTCATATTTCGAGGAAATAACTTTATATTATATCTTGTCTTAAATATCTCTTATAAAATTAAAATTTCTAAAATATCGCTAAAAGACCTAAACTAATCTTAATCGCCTCATCTACCTTTTTGCATAATATTCTCATCCAAATGCCCTAAATGATTCTCCAGCCTCAGTTTGTCAATAGTTTTAATTTGATTAAGAAGAATTGTAGATTTTTTTTCTAATCCACCAGTACCAGCATTTATGCGGATTTCAGTCGGATAAATTTTGTCAGAAAGTTGAGATGTTATTGCAGCAACTATTGTGGTTGGACTATATTTATTTCCCACATCATTCTGAATGATAACAACAGGACGACGAGAACCTTGCTCGCTGCCAATAACAGGATCAAGATTTGCAAAAAAAACATCACCTCGTTTACACTCGTTTATATCCAATTTTTACATCTCCTCTTGTTTTGACATTTTTGTCTCAAGCTCATAATCTGAATAGCAAAAATCCTCTGAAATTTTTTGATCACGTTGTTTATTTACAATATATCCTTCTTTTAATTTTTCATACAATTCAATTCTTTTCTGTTCATCTAAATAAGCCTGGAGAAATTCTCTAATGATTCTACTACGATTGTAATTTTTCTCTCTGGCTTTTTTTTCAACTTCATTAAGTAAATTCGAAGGAATTGTTATCATAATTTTTTTCATTGGTGTTGTTTCCATTATATCTCCTTAGTATTGCTATAAGTATATACACTGGTATTACTTTAATATAACCTTTTTTTTAACAATTGTCAAATCTTTTTTAATTCCAGAACAATCTTCTCCGCTGTAATCGGCATCGACTTAATTCTGATCCCCAGTGCATCTTCCACAGCATTTGCGATAATTGGCGCAGCAGAAATTGCCTAAATCAATGAAAATGAAGGTGGATTTATAATCAATAGATTATTCACCGATTGAAAAAGGAAATGACAATCCTTCCATTTTAATTTTTAAGCTGCATTAGTTAACTAATGACTCAATATAATGTCCACCATTAATTTCTCATAATAACCCGAACTCCCCGTATCCAATATCTCCAGGATTATCCGCTCCGTCGTATTCCCAACGCCTTTTAATTTCTGAAGTTCTCCTCTCATAGATGACAAGGGCTGTTTCAATTGCGAGACAGAATAAGCGGCATAACCAAACGGCGAAGTTCTCCCCGCCTGTTTTAAAAGATAATCAATATGCTCTAAAATAACAACTACCAAGTCGTTTTCATCTAAAATATCCTTGTAAAAAACAAGCGGGATACGCTGGGGGATTTTGTATTTTTTCACAATAATGTTAAAGGTCTGATTTATTGAGCCGTAATATTCATGGGTCGCTTCTCCCCATTTGCTTCCTCTATAAATATTCTGATATTCTGTAAGTAGTTTTGGATAGTGTTTTTTGAGTGTGTTTAAGAAGTAATCTTTCTGCCTTCCATCTTTTAGTGTCATTCCACCAAAGATGATGAAATCCAGCCCAACTTCGTTTGCTTTGCTGATTGCCAGTTCCATTAATTGTGGTGTATCAGTGATAAAAGGAATTACGGGCAGCAAAAACATACCACAGGCGATACCTTCCTTTTTAAAAAATGCCAGTGTTTCCAATCTCTCGGCGGGAGACGGAACGCCAGGTTCAAAGATTTCGCTTATCTTTTCGTCAACCGATGAAAAACTAAAACTTACAATTGCTCGATTCTGTTCATTGATTTTCTTGATAAGGTCAAGGTCTCTTTTGACAAGCGTTGATTTGGTCAGGATATGGACAGGGAAATTATATTCATATATCAGTTGAAGCGCTTTCCGAGTTAGCTGGTACTTTTTTTCGGCAGGTCCGTAACTATCGCCTACACCGCCGCCTGGCATCATGTAGCATTTTTTCAATGGAACACGTTTTCTTTTTGGGTCTAATTCCCGCCGCAAAATTTCAATGGCGTTTGTTTTCACAACAACATCTTCGCCAAATTCGCCATCTACATAATAGCCCTCGGCTCTGCCATCACAGTAAACGCAATTATGGGTGCAGCCGCGGTATAAATTCATCCCATAACGAGAGATAAACCAGGAGTCGATTTTTTTGTGCTTGCGTAAGATAGATTTTGCTTCAATTTCTTTGATAGTCACTTCTTTTGTGTATCCTTTTTTTGTATTTATATTCATCCACTTTTAATAAATCCATCACTTTGACGGGTTCATTTTTAACCAAATTTCGGCATGCCCGATAGGCAATCCAGTAAGAATTTTTATCCCCGCTTGCAACCAATTCTTCAACTAAATCATAAACAAGGTCAGG
>Ga0255380_10066_pt1 | contig 17080 bp, 10 predicted proteins | sample ANMaggSeSYBR01G8_FD_182107 | JGI IMG/M metagenome (GOLD analysis project Ga0255380, IMG submission 182107) | Sediment cell enrichment communities from methane seep in Santa Monica Basin, California, United Staets - ANME aggregate JGI... | ecosystem: Environmental > Aquatic > Marine > Cold seeps >... | reverse complement strand
ATTAAGCCAAGATTAAAGAGATGCCCTGTTTTTATATCTTAGCTTATTTCATGTTAATAGGAGGCCATGACCGATGAGTTTACCCTTTTTGTTCGGGAAGATACTACTAAAAAATGGTCTTTCCCAATAGATTTAATAAATGATTTTGGCTGTTTACCTTTATCTCAAAACATTGAGAGGGAGGCAAACGACCAAGAATGGAAAGAAGTTTTAAACAATTTAAGCCAGAACCATGTCGAACAACAAAAACCCCATATGGATGGGGAGGTCATGGGTGCTTTGGCTTATGAATTAAAAAATATTAATGAGTTTGAAAACCCAAGTGTAATAAAACCATCGGACTATGACACCTTAGGAGAGTTGTTTCAAGCTGTAATATTCTGGTGGATTTATCGACAGCGTAAGGAACCTTCAACAATCAAAAGCAGAATCGCAATATCAAAAAGAATGGCACGACATTCTATTTTTCCCCTTGACTTTTTTGACTTAAATAAGAATCAGGTGATATTTTATCTTGATTATAGGGAACATGCTGAAAAAGCTGGTGTAGATGCAATAAGAAATGAATGGAAGACAGTAAAGACATTTACAAAGGCATATGGTTTTGGGGATGAAATTAAAAAATGGAATTATACTCCACCAAAAAAACCAAAACCAAAAGTCAAAATTGTACCATTACCGCCAACAGTACATAAACTAATGCACTACAAATATTCAAGCGACACCTATACAAATGCCCTTTTCCAATACATTATGACCCATAGTTTCCTTATTGGCTGGCGAATGCCAAGTGAAATTGCAATCATGAAGATCGATGATGTTTTCCTAGACGATGGATATATAATTATCCATGAGCCGAAAAATGACGGACTACCTAGACAAATATTCCCAGAAAAAGAAATCATGACAATGTCTACACGAAAAAGTTTAAAAAACTGGATTGACAAATGGCGTCCGAAAGTAGAAAACCAATATAGTAATGACTTCCTCTACTTGCAATCTAGCGGAAAACCATTTACAAAGGCTTATCTGAGAAAACAATTAAGTCTTCAAGGAAAAAAAGTATGGAAACAGTATCACCCGTATATATCGAGAACGTGGTCATGTATTGCTCGCTTAATCAGATGTAAATTAGAATCGGGAATATTCGACATTTATGATGTTCAAGATTTTCATGGTCATAGTGACACACGAGTTACCGAGGGCTATACACAGTTTGCAAAAAGATATTACAAAAGTGCACCCTACGATTGGATAAAAGCCGTCCTTAAATCCAATTTTTATATTAATAAAAGAATTGGAGAGGAAAACGGCTTAAATCGAAAAAACGGCAAAAAACCTACATTTCGACTGGAAACCCTCCGAGAAAAAGATACGGACCTATGGGGATTCGAACCCCAGTTACCGGCTCCGAAGGCCGGTAGGATATCCAGACTACCTTATAGGCCCATCATTTTTTACAATTGAAAAACTCGTTATAAACTTGTCTAAAAATATACCTCTTATTAACTAAAAGAAAGATATAAATAGCAAGTGAAAGATATCAATGGTCAACGGATGAGATGCATATAGGATCTAGTAATAATTGTGGTTGATCTTGATAGAAATTTGTTGTCAGATAGTATGAATTAGAGGCCCAGAAAGGGATGTGGATGCTAAATAATCGGGAATTTGGAGAATCGGTAGAGTTATTTTTGATCAGGAGGGAACTACCCTGAAGGAAGAGAGTAAAGTTGGCAACAAAAAAGATTCTTCTTCCACTATCAAGTATAGGGATATCTCCAAGATAGAGCGCAAGGTAGACGAGGTTTTGTCAAATATTAAGGTTAAAATCAAGACAGGGGGTAATGGAAATCAAAAACGATTTTCAACTAAAATTGAATTGAAAGATCCTGGTAAGCATAGGTTTTTACTAAAACGCAAAGAGGGGAAACCGATTCATTTTGCAAGAGAAGAGCCTAAGGGGAAATTGACTGGACAGAATGAAAAGGAAAAAACAGCCAAGAGACCAACTAAAGTTAAGAGACGTACATTTTTTGGTAAGGGGAACTACAAGATTAACTCTCCTAAAAGAAAAAGAAGTAATCAGAAACAAGCTACGGCTAAAAAAATTACATTATTTGCTGGTGGGAAAAAAGGATCAAATAAACTAGAATTAGACAAATCATGGGATGATGCTAGAACTATCCGGAAAGAAAAACCCCACAAGAAACCAACGGAATCCAAAAAGCTCATATCCTTTGGCAAGAAGAAAAAGGATTCTATGGATGGACTATCTGAGATTAATGTAAGTGATAAGGGACCGACTGACAAGAAACCAACTAAAATTAAGAGACATGCATTCTTCGAAAAGAAAAAACCTCTGGAAAAGATTTCAGATGATCATAAAACCATAGCACCACTACCTTCAGGTTTAGATGTAGAAAAACCGTTCATATCGCCTATTTCAGAAACTAAATTTGAAACTGTGAGAGATACTGAAAAACAACCTCCAACTAAAGTTGAATTGAAAGATCCTGATAAGCATAAGTTTTTACTAAAACGCAAAGGGAGGAAACCAATTCATTTTATGGAAAAAAAACCCAAGAAAGAAAAACCCTACAAGAAACCAACTAAAATTAAGAGACATGCATTCTTCGAAAAGAAAAAACCTCTGGAAAAGATTTCAGATGATCATAAAACCATAGCACCACTACCTTCAGGTTTAGATGTAGAAAAACCGTTCATATCGCCTATTTCGGAAACTAAATTTGAAACTGTGAGAGATACTGAAAAACAACCTCCAACTAAAGTTGAATTGAAAGATCCTGGTAAGCATAGGTTTTTACTAAAACGCAAAGAGGGGAAACCGATTCATTTTGCAAGAGAAGAGCCTAAGGGGAAATTGACTGGACAGAATGAAAAGGAAAAAACAGCCAAGAGACCAACTAAAGTTAAGAGACGTACATTTTTTGGTAAGGGGAACTACAAGATTAACTCTCCTAAAAGAAAAAGAAGTAATCAGAAACAAGCTACGGCTAAAAAAATTACATTATTTGCTGGTGGGAAAAAAGGATCAAATAAACTAGAATTAGACAAATCATGGGATGATGCTAGAACTATCCGGAAAGAAAAACCCCACAAGAAACCAACGGAATCCAAAAAGCTCATATCCTTTGGCAAGAAGAAAAAGGATTCTATGGATGGACTATCTGAGATTAATGTAAGTGATAAGGGACCGACTGACAAGAAACCAACTAAAATTAAGAGACATGCATTCTTCGAAAAGAAAAAACCTCTGGAAAAGATTTCAGATGATCATAAAACCATAGCACCACTACCTTCAGGTTTAGATGTAGAAAAACCGTTCATATCGCCTATTTCGGAAACTAAATTAGAAACTGCGACAGCTGACGGAAAAATTAATTTAGAGAATGTGGAGAGATTTAAATCAAATACATTAGAAAAATTAGGTTTTTCAACGGAAAAATCTTGGACTGAGCTCGATTTTTATCCGTTGATGGAACCATTTGCATATGCTGAAATAATCCGTGACACGAAGACACTCGATAGGCGTTATATCTTAATGGAAATTGGATTATCAGGCGAAGAATCCAAAAACCTGAAGTTCATAAAAGAAACTCTAAGTGGATTTACATCAGATACTGATGAACTTGAATCGAAGGGTAAGGAGAAGTATCTGATGGAGAAGATCGAACAGATTATTGAGGATTATATGCTTGAGATTGGTGAAGAATCAAAGAAAAAAATCAAATATTTTTTGAAAAAGAAATTTCTGGGACTCGACAGATTAGAACCGATTATGAAAGATCCAAATATTGAGGACATCTCCTGTGATGGTTCTGACGTGTCATTGTTTTTATATCATAGAATACACGGTTCATTAAAAAGCAATGTAAAATTTGAAGATGAAGATGAACTTTCTTCTTTTGTTGTTAGACTTTCTCAAAGGTGCGGGAAGCACATATCTATTGCTAGTCCCATGCTTGATGCTACAATGCCTGATGGGTCAAGAATACAGATGACCCTGAGCGATGAGGTTACCACTAGAGGTTCTACATTTACCATCAGAAAATTTAAAGAATATCCTTTCTCCCCTGCGGATCTGATAGAGTTTAATACCATGTCTTCTGACATGATGGCATATTTGTGGATGGCTGTGGAAAATGGTATTAGTGCTCTTTTTGCTGGTGGTACCGCATCAGGTAAAACTTCTTCTTTAAATGCACTTGCATTATTTATCCCTCCAGAAGCAAAGATTGTTTCTATTGAAGAGACGAGGGAAATCAACCTCCCTCATCATAATTGGATTCCTGGTGTTTCTAGGTCGGGTTTTGGTGAAGTTGTGGGTGATAAAGTAGTCGGTGAAATAGATCTTTATGATCTTATGAAAGCGGCCCTTAGACAGAGGCCCGAGTATATTTTGGTGGGGGAGATACGGGGTAAGGAAGCATATGTGCTTTTTCAAGCAATGGCTACGGGACATACAACATATTCCACAGTCCATGCTGATTCTGCTAAATCTCTCATTCATAGATTGGAAGGTAAACCTATCAACATACCACGTATTATGCTTCAGGCTTTAGATGTTATATGTATACAGGGTACTTCGCGTATTAAGGACAAAAGGGTAAGGAGATGCAAGCATATCATAGAAATTATTGACATAGATCCTACGACAAAAGAGATTCTGACAAATGAGGTTTTCCGCTGGGATCCTGTTGAAGACAAGTTTATCTATTCCGGTAAAAGCTACATATTAGAACGTATTAGGGTAGAGAAGGATCTAAGCAGGGAAGAGATGACAAATGAAATCAAAAACAGAGCTACATTGATGGAATGGATGAGACAGGAAAATATTAAGGATTTTAAAGAAGTTGCAGCTATGACCGCAAACTATATTGAAAATCCTTTGAAAGTTATGGAGAATATAGGGAAAGATATACAATATGTTTAGAAGAAATACTAAGCGATCATCATACAATTCAGAGGTTGTTGTTGAGGGCAACCCCAGTCAAAAAATTAAAATAAAAAATACTAAATGCAACGAAGAAGATACGGTTGCTTCGACAAAAGAGGAAGCCCTATCTGAGAAAACAGATTTAGAGGAAATTGATTTCTACCCCTTAAATGAACCATATGCCTATGTCAGAATATTAAAAGATGCTGGTTCTCTTGACAAATATTATCGGGTTGAAGAACCCACTCTAAAAAAAGACGAATCCAAGATACTTAATTTCATACAAGAAACATTAATTAGAACACTTGATGTATGCTTAGACCAACTTGAATCTGATGTTGTAGATGATTTTTTAGTTAAGAATGTAGACCAGATAATAAAAGATTATAAGATAAAAATTGATAGTACTTTGAAGGGAAAGATTCTGTATTATATTGCAAGAAAATTTATTGGATATGGGCGACTAGATCCGTTGATGCAGGACCCAAATATTGAGGACATCTCCTGTGACGGTTCTGGCGTGCCAATATTTTTATTCCACAGGATACACGGTTCATTAAAAAGTAATGTAAAATTTGATGATGAGGATGAACTCTCTGCATTTGTTGTCCAGCTTGCTCAGAAATGTGATAAGTATATTTCTATTGCTGAGCCAATGTTAGATGCTACAATGCCAGATGGATCTAGAATCCAGATGACGCTTAGCACAGAGATTACTACGAAAGGTTCTACATTTACCATAAGAAAATTCCGTGATGATCCTATTACCCCTACTGATTTGATTGATTATGGCACCATGTCTGCTGAGATAGTTGCATATATGTGGTTGGCTGTGGAACATGGTTCTAATGCTCTTTTTGCTGGCGGGACCGCGTCTGGTAAAACCTCTACGTTAAATGCCTTGTGTTTGTTTATTCCTCATGAATCTAAGATTGTTTCCATTGAAGAAACCAGAGAAATTAATCTTCCACATCCCAATTGGATTCCTGGTGTTTCTCGGTCGGGTTTTGGCGAGGTTGTAGGCAATAGAATAGTCGGTGAAATAGACCTATATGATCTTATGAAAGCGGCTCTTAGGCAGAGACCTGACTATATTTTAGTGGGGGAGATAAGGGGTAAGGAAGCATATGTGTTATTCCAGGCAATGGCTACAGGACATACAACATATTCTACGTTTCATGCTGATTCTGCTAAATCTCTTATTCATAGGCTGGAAGGCAAACCAATTGATATCCCTCGTGTTATGTTGCAATCTTTAGATGTTGTATCCATTCAGATAAGCACTCGTGTTGATGATAAACATGCAAGAAGATGCAAACAGATCATAGAAATTATTGACATAGATCCTATGACAAAAGAGATGCTGACAAATGAGGTATTCCATTGGGATCCTATTGAAGACAAGTTTATCTATTCCGGTAAAAGCTATATATTGGAACGCTTAAGCAGTCAAATAGGTATAGATAAGGAAGGAATGAAAGAAGAACTTTCAAGAAGGGCAGAAATACTTAACTGGATGCGTGAAAACAGGATTAGGGCTTTTGAAGATGTTGCAGGTTTAGTGGCTTCTTATGTTGAGTCACCTGGTGAATTGATGGAAAAGATAAGAAAAGGCAAGACGGGACTTGAAATAAGCGACGTCAGCAAAATAGATGATCAGAAAAAATTTGGAGAAACAAATGAAATAAGTGAAAATCCCGTTAAGGAAAATGGGGAAAAAATTTCCGCATTCTTAATTAAGAAAAAAAGAAGAAACATAAAAATTCTGGAGAGTAATCAATGCCTCTAACTAAACAACAAAAGCTTAGCTATAAATGGTTTGGACGAATTGCTGAGAAAAAAGTAAGTGATAAGCTCATAAACGATTTAGAATCTGCCCATATGGATATCAGAGGGGCAGCATATCTAACGTTTGCGATGCTTAGTTCCCTATTGGGGTTTATGATATCACTTATCGTTTTCTCTATATTGGGGTTTATGATATTGCCATTACTTGGTATTTATTTGGATAATGTGATGACAATTTTATTTCTTCTTATTCCGGCTTTAATTGGTATTAGCATATTTTTTGTTTTTCTACTCTTGCCCGGCATTAGGGCAAAGGCACGTGGTAAAAAAATAGATGTGAATCTTGCTTATGCTTTGAATTTCATTTCAGCCATGACTTCTGCGGGCGTTACACCTACTGAGAGTTTTAGGAGTCTTTCCAAGCAGGAGATATATGGAGAAGTCAAAGAAGAAGCTGCTTGGATCTACAGAGATGTTGCGCTGTTGGGTAATGATATTCTCACTTCGATTAGGGCCAATATCAAAAGAACGCCTTCTCAGAAATTTAAAGAATTTTCGCAAGGATTGGTTGTCACGGTTACCTCGGGTGGTTCCCTTAAATCTTATTTTATGGCTAAAGCAAATCAATATATGTGGGAACATAGACAGGAGCAAAAACAAAGTCTTGAAAGTTTAGGTGTCATGGCCGAAAGTTATGTTACATCAGCTGTTGCAGGAGTACTCATGTTGCTTATAGTTATCCCACTTATGATGATAATAAGTGGCGATTTTAATACGACTTTTCTTTATATTTTAATTTTCATGGTTATTCCACTTATTCATGTGGGATTTGCAGTAGTTGTTCAATCTATGTCTCAGGGGGCGTGATGTATGTTGGATACTCCAAATAAACCTGGTTTCACAAAAAATCTCACTCTAAATGATAAGATTATGGAACAGGGTATTAACGTGGCTACAATAGTGTCTGTTTCCGTGTTTATATTATTGGCGATTTTATCTATTATAGGTCTAATCCAAGGCATCGGCACTCCTGTTGATTTTTTTGTTTTGGCTCTTCTATCTGGAACAGGTATTTATGGAATGTATAAATATATGGTTGCTAGAAAGATATACAAGATGGATTCAATTTTTCCAGATTTCGTACGTGACCTAGCGGAATCCAGACGTGCTGGAATGACATTTACGAAAGCGATTTTGTTTGCTTCCAAAGGGAGCTATGGAATATTAACTCCTGAAATTCAAAAGATTTCTCAACAAGTTTCCTGGGGAACCAATGTTTCCGATGCTTTGATTGACTTTTCAAAGAGAGTTAGCACGAAATCTATTAGGCGGACCATCTCTTTGATTATTGAAGCCAGTAAAAGTGGTGGAAATGTAGCAGATGTACTAGATCTCGCTGCAAAAGATGCCAGAGAAATCAAAATGCTTGAATCTGAAAGAAAGGCAAACATGGCTTCCTATGTAATTGTAGTCTATGTCGGTATGTTTGTATTTTTGGCGATAATAGCAATATTGACCTCTACTTTTATTCCAAACATGACAGGATCTGGTGCTCAAGGACTTCAAGGTGTAATGGGTGGTGGAGGTACTGTTAATCAGGAAGATGTTTCTATGGTATTTTATCTTGCAACATTGGTTCAGGGACTTGGTTCGGGGCTTGTAGCAGGCGTTTTTGAGGATGGTAACTTATCTTCAAGTGTAAAACATGTCTTTGTGATGTTATTGATCAGTTGGTTGGCTTTTAAAGTGTTATTGGGAATGTAACTATGTGGAAAAATGGGATTGTGAAAACCAAAAGAGCAAATAATGCGGTATCTGAGATAATAGGGGTTGTTTTACTGTTGGCGATGGCTGTAGCGCTTTTCTCTGTTGTTTATCTTTTCGTTATGAATGATGCACTAGACATTTCGGAAAATTCTCCGCCGTCTGTAACTGTGCTTGGAACGATTGGGGGAAGTGATATAATATTGGAACATCGCGGTGGAGAAGCATTGAGTTTGGATACCGAGATTATGATAACTATATCTGGCGTAGTTTACAATATGACTGTTGGAGATTTACTGGATAATGAATCCAAGGCAGATGGAAAATGGAGCGTAGGTGAAAAACTATCCTATGGTCCGTCTATGGATATAACCGGTCGACAGGTTGGGATTCTGGTCATTGATGTGAAAAGCGGTTCGATGGTAATGCAAGGTACTCTCCAAGAGGGAGAAACATCTGTGGATCCGATTGCTATTACACGATATGCTACTGATGTTGTAAGCTATTCGGCAAAGTTATGGATGGATTATGATTTCAAAAATTACTCTGGCTATTTGGGATTTGCATGGAAACCTGATGGAGGTAGTTGGAATTACTCTGCCCCACCTTTAGGTTCAGGAGCTGTTAACATGGGTACAGGTTCTTATGCCGAGACCGTTAGTGGTCTAACTCCAAGTGTTCTTTATTGGTTCAAGTCTCAGCTTAAATATGGGTCTACTACTATTGATGGTTCAATGATGTCATTTTTCACTTTGGGGTGGGAAATGGGTAGATGGCATTTCAATGAGAGTACTGGAACTATTGCATATGATTCGTCTGGCCGTGGCAACGATGGAACCTTGAAACCTGATGCTGTAAACCGGCCTCAATGGGTAACGGGGATAAATGAAAGTGCTTTAAGTTTTGATGGAATAGATGATTATGTTGAGGTTCCTGATGATGCTACTCTGGATCTTACTGATGCGATTAGCATTGAAGCATGGATTAAGCCTTTGGAAAATAGTGAAGGGTTTGTTGGAGATATAAAATCAGTTATCGATACTTCAGGGTTCGGTATCCTTGATGCATATGAACCTGATATAGTTAATGTTTCGGGAGACATATATGTTATTGCTTGTAGAGATAGTAGTAATGATGGATTCTTGATAACGATTGAGATAGCTGGTGATGGCTTGACTAAAAAAGGCTATACTGATATGTTAGAATTTGCCCCATCTGATTGTTATGAACCTGATATTACTCATATCAGCGGTGATGTCTATGCTATTGCATATAGAGGTTCAAATAACGATGGATTCATAAAAACAGTAGAAATAGCCAGTGATGGGCAGATTACCAATAGCATAATTGATACCTTAGAGTTCGATACAATCTATGGGGGAGATCCCGACATCATTTACGTCAGCGGCACAATTTATGCCATTGCCCATACAGGTGATAATTCAAATGGAGTTATAACAACGGTGCGGATAGAGAATAATGGGTCAATTGGCGATAGTATAATTGATACCTTTGAGTTTGATATAGCGGACGTGGGCGTTTCTGAGGAATTCAACGTCATTCATATCAACGGTGATGTCTATGCTATTGTTTACAGAAATCCCGACTCAGATGGATATCTAAAAACGATTGGGATAACTAGTGGTGGACTTATAAGTATCATTGATACCTACTCTTTTGACACGTTTGATGGTTATTCTCCAAGCATCATTTACGTCAGCGGCACAATTTATGCCATTGTCTATGGGGGCTTTAATGACTCAGGATTATTGAAAACAGTGGAGATAGCCAACGATGGACAGATTACAGGGAGTATAATAGATTCATTTATATTTGATACATATGGAAAAGAGACTGAAATTATTAATATCAAACTTAAGGTCTATGCTATTGTATATAGAGGTCCAGATAACGATGGATTCATAAAAACAGTAGAAATAGCCAATGATGGGCAGATTACCAATAGCATAATTGATACCTTAGAGTTTGACACATCTAGTGGTTATAACCCTAATATTATTAATATCAAACTTGATGCCTTTGCCATTGCTTATACGGGTCCCAGTAGTGATGGATTCATAAAAACAGTAGAAATAGCCAATGATGGGCAGATTACCGATAGCATAATTGATACCTTAGAGTTCGGTGTTTCTAGATGCTATTATCCAAATATCATTCATATCAACGGTGATTTCTATGCTATTGCTTATAGAGGTTGGGATGACGATGGATTTCTGGCGACCGTGGAGATGGCAAATAATGGATCAATTACAGATAAGATCATTAGTGTCTTAGAGTTTGACAAATCCTATTGTTATTATCCTCATATTGTTCATGTCAATGGAGATATCTATGCTATTACCTACACCGGCTATGGCAGTGATGGATTTTTGAAAACTATAGAAATAACCAATAATGGAACAATAACTGAAAGCGTCATTGATACGTTAGAGTTTGATACCAATTATGGTTATGAACCTAGAATCATTCATGTCAATGGAGATATCTATGCTATTGCCTACACCGGCCTTGGCACTGATGGATTCATAAAAACAGTAGAAATAGCCAATAATGGGACAATAGCTGACAGCGTCATTGATAGCTTAGAATTTGATACAAGCTATGCGCGATATTCAGATATTGTTCATGCTAATGGCACCGTCTTTGCCATTGCTTATATGGGTCCCAGTAGTGATGGATTCATAAAAACAGTAGAAATAGCCAATAATGGGACAATAGCTGACAGCGTCATTGATAGCTTAGAATTTGATACAAGCTATGCGCGATATTCAGATATTGTTCATGCTAATGGCACCGTCTTTGCCATTGCTTATATGGGTCCCAGTAGTGATGGATTCATAAAAACAGTAGAAATAGCCAATAATGGGACAATAGCTGACAGCGTCATTGATAGCTTAGAATTTGATACAAGCTATGCGCGATATTCAGATATTGTTCATGCTAATGGCACCGTCTTTGCCATTGCTTATATGGGTCCCAGTAGTGATGGATTCATAAAAACAGTAGAAATAGCCAATAATGGGACAATAGCTGACAGCGTCATTGATAGCTTAGAATTTGATACAAGCTATTGTTATGAGCCCGACATCATTTGTATTGCTGGTGCTGTCTATGCTATTGCCTACACTGGTCCCGGCTATGATGGGTTCTTGAAAACTTTGAGGATAGGGATTAATGGAAGCATCGTTGATGCAGTTGATGATTCTCTGGAGTTCGACGCATCTACTGGTTGTGAACCCAGCATCATTCATGTTAATGGTACCATCTATACCATTTCATATCGGGGTTCCGGTAGTGATGGTTTCGTGAAGACAATAGAGATAGACTTAAAAGGTACGATTAGAACAATAGTTTCCAAAGATGGTGCTTATGGAATTAGTGCGAATGCCACAAGAGTCTTTGCTACGATAAACACAAATACTAATATAATTTCGGCACCGATTTCTCCAGGTTTCAATCATATTGTTTTTACCTATAATAAAGATGGTAGCTCAGATCAGTTGAGGTTATACATAAACGGAACAGAAATGGCCAACGGGACGTTGACGGAGGCAATTACAACAAACGCAAATAATCTGTACTTTGGAAAAGTCAATGCCATTATTGATGAGATTGCAATATATGGTACGCCCCTTGCTATAGGCGATGTTGCCGATCACTTTGATCTCATGAAGCCATGAAGTCCAAATTGTAAATGAATAAAGCCAAGGTGGAAAAATGAACGGATTTAAGAAAAATATCAACACGCTTCGAAATGCAAATGAAGCATCAGTAGGAGTTATTGTAGCGGTCTTAATGGTGGGATTAGTACTTTCAGTTATTTGGCTTGTACAATCATTTTATGTGCCCAGATGGATGGAACAAAAAGAAGCTGAACATATGGATGAGGTGTTGGATCGGTTTTCCATGCTAAAATATGCAATAGATATGCAAATATTAACCGAAAAAGACACTCCTGTATCTACTTCAATAATTCTAGGTAACAAAGAATTACCGTTTCTTGAATCAAGTAGGTCATTTGGATTTCTTGGTATTTCATCGAATTCAGGGATTAATGTAACGACAACTGATGATAACTCAACTCAAACTTCACTTGGAAGGGTAAAATACTCATCAGAAAATGTATATTTTCTTGATCAATCCTGCATCTATGAGGTGGGAGCCGTGATAACTAGTCAATCTGAGGGAAATGTAATGTCAATAACACCATCCTTTGATGTGATGTATTCTGATCCAACAGTTAAATTATCATTTGATGTAATAAACGTTTTGGGCATTGGGGAAAAAATATCTGTTAGTGGATATGGTACATATCCGATACAGACAAAATTCTCAGACGCTATCGTTACTAATATTACAGATGTTCAGAGTATTGCCTTGGATACATCTTATCAAAATGCTTGGAGCATATTTATCAATAGTACGTTCTCGAAAAAAGGACTAAATGAAGGCAGTGATTTTTTGGATAAATACAATCGATGGTGGGATAAAAATAGAATTTGCCTCTGCTCTTGATGTTGATATCACTCTAAAAATCGTAAATATTCTTGCCCAGATAGGTCCAGGGTGGATTGAATAGAAATAAGATAGAAACAAAACAATTTGCCTTCCTGAGAACCTATGGGGCAAAATTTGATTCATTTCAGGTGAAATATGAGAAAATCGGTACAGAGACATATCATGAAAATTAAAAGAACCGATGATGCAGTATCCGAGATAGTTGGAACTGTTTTACTGTTGATGATTGTTGTGGCGGTTTTCTCTGGAATCTATATCATTGTTTTAACACCTCCGTCTGACACCCCTCAGCCGTTTGCAACTATTGTTGGAAAGTTAGAAGAAATGGATGGTGAAATTGAAAATCTTGGAAATTTAGATGAGACTGCAGATGTCGTATTAATACATAGAGGGGGAGAACCTATATCTCTGGATTCAAAAATCTTGATGACTATCGGCAGTACTATAGTAAATATGACTGTCGGAAGTTGTTTAGATGCCAAGTCTAAAGAGGATGGAGCATGGACTATAGGTGAACGGATTGTTTATCCAATTGGAAACGAAACATGTCTACCTGTTGAGATTGTGATTGTTGATGTGACAAGTAATTCTGTGATATTCATGGGAGTTGTTCAGACGGAATCAATGACTGTAACAAAAAATGTGTTCAATGTTCAACATAATGCTTCAACATTAATTATGGGTTATAATTTTGAGGAGTGCGGCTCCGGTAGATTGAGATTTGCTTACAAAAAGCAGGGTGAGACTAACTGGGAATATACTGTTTGGAATCCAAAAACAGGCGACGGCATTTATCATAAGAGGGTTACGGGATTGTCATGCGAAACTACTTATTTGTTTAGGGGAGAACTCGAATATGAAGGTACTACTATTGTATCTGGGGTGGCAAAATCATTTACGACGAGTGATTGCTAGACGTAAATGGGTTGAACCATTTCTTTTTTCAAAATTTCTCTCGAAGAAACATGCAATAATACACAAATGAAAAACAACATATTTTGCATTAAAAACAAGCGGGTGAATATGCATCTGCATTGCTACATGCATATAAATTATTTAAACTGAAAAATATTTTGTCGTAAAAGTCTACTTGGGGAGAGGACAAAAAAGGTAATATCTGGAGAAGAATGATGTGCTCGATCAGCAGCACGTTGCATTAAAAATTGTCTCTTTTCTCTTGTAAAGATGGGTAAGGAGGCATGATTTGAAATGAAAAAGAAGATAGAGTCGCAGACAATTAAGGATGGTATTTTTTTATCACATGTACGAACGAATTTTGTCGACCGAGTTACCAACAAACGAATAAGATTTAATCCAAGACCTTCTCAGAAAAGTAAAAACTCAGAAGAAAATCAAAAATCAACAAAGAATAACATAAGTACCTTGCGGTTAGAAATAGGGGAGGAAATAGATTCCCTACTCAATGGAGATGAAAAGAAAAACATAATCAAAAACATTTCAGCTAACGAACCATTAGATGTTGTTTCAAAACAACCTACGAAGGAAATTCGGGAGCCATTAAAAATAGGTTGGAAACAACCTGGTGTTAAAACAGAAAAACAATCGAAACTGATATCTTATAATGATGATACTTCGGACAAGTTTTTTGAAATAAAAAACTACCCGGCTAGATATTCTAGTATTGATCCCTGTACAATCTCGGAACCAAGGTTTCCTCTTAGTGCAAGTTCTATTGAGGGCGGGCAGTTATTGAATGGGAATTTCAACGGTAGAATGTTTGGCAATCAGACTTGCGAAAGCCAAAATATGGTTATGGGTCCGGGTCTTCTGCAGGTCAAGGGTGAAACACAGGAAGCAGCGCAGGGACTTTTTGATAATAAAAATATGATGACTAAAGGGGAGCGTGATGAGTCTAACGTTGCACGTACTAAAATGCAGATCACCAATGAAAATAACTATGATACAAGGGCAGTGGATGAGAAAACAGGGTTTGGATGGAAGGGGCTTGGCTCCAGACGAATTGTTTATAACGAAGTGTTATGTGAGTATGTATATGAACTCATCGAACCCCAACTTGAGGAGAAGGAAAAACAAATCAAAAACAAACTAACTTATTTATTTAGAACACGTGCCGATACCGATGATTTTGATGTGGGTGAGAAGGGGAAAAATGAGTATCTTGTGAGATCATTACAGACTATTATCAAGGAGAATCATATTAAACTGGAAGCCGAGTCCAAGGATAGGATTTTTTATCATATACTTCGGGATTTTGCAGGGTATGGCAAAATAGATATTTTGATGCATGACGAGGGAATTGAAGATATCTCATGCGACGGCCAAGAGATTCCAATTTTTATTTTCCATAAAAAATATGAGTCTATTTCGAGTAATATAATCTTTGATTGCAGTGATGCATTGGACTCGTTTGTGGTAAAGTTGTCTCAAATAGCTGGAAAACAGATTTCTGTGTATAATCCGGTGGTTGATGGAAAACTCATAGACGGCTCTCGTCTTCAGACTACACTTGGTAGAACCATAACACAATATTCTACATTTACCATCCGGAAATTCAAAGAAGATCCGCTAACTCCAATTGATCTGATCAATAATAACACAATGTCGTTACACATGGCTGCTTATTTCTGGATGGTTATCGAACAAAATGCATCTATGCTTTTTTGTGGTGGGACGGCAACGGGTAAAACAACAATGTTGAACGCGCTTTCTCTCTTTTTACCATCATCGTTTAAGATTGTTTCAATCGAAGATACGAGGGAGCTTAATCTTCCCCATAAAAACTGGATAGCAGGGACTACACGAACTGGATTTTCCTCCTCAGAGGCAACAAAATCCGGTAAAGATATTGATATGTTTGATCTTGTTCGAGTTGCGTTACGTCAGCGACCACAAGCAATCATCGTTGGAGAGATTCGTGGAAAGGAGGCATACACGCTTTTCCAAGCGATGACCACCGGTCATCTTTCGTATTCAACCATTCATGCAAGTAATTTACGCGCACTTATTCAACGGCTTGAAAATCCCCCTATTTCGTTACCAAGAGTGTTACTTACGTCTCTTGATCTTGCAGTGTTTTTAAACACTGTCACAGTCGACGGAATGCCTGCAAGGAGAGTTACAAATGTCAATGAGATAATAAAACTCGATCCTGAGTCAAATCGACTTGTTACGATGACTCCATTTAGTTGGGTTTCAGAGAGGGATGATCGATTTGAATACAGTGGTGGAAGTACAATGTTTGATAAAATTAAGCTACAACGTGGATGGAATGATGAACAACTCCATCAAGAACTAAGCAACAGAATGGTAGTTCTAGAGTGGATGAAAAGAAGAAATTTAAGATCGTATGAACAGGTCGGAAAAATTGTATCAGAATATCGTAAAAATTCTGGATCGGTGTTGCGGAAGGTAAAAGAGGATACCCTATGAAGTCAACAAAATATTCAGCATTTTGTGCCAAGGTATTTGGAAATATTTTCTCAAAGGAATCAGATAAGTTTATAGAAAAAAATATCGAATTGTCAAAAGCCGATATCGCTATGGGTTACGATGTATACTGTTCTATGGCACTAATGAATACAATCATCGGTTTAATTGGTGCCCTTATTCTTGTCCTTTCAATTCGTGTATTCATTCCCTCGATTTACACTATGTTATCTATGGTCCTAGTACCAGTAACAGTCGCGGTTTGTATATGGGCAACATATCGGTATCTTCCTACATATTACATCAAAAAAAGAGCAAGAAACATCGACTTGGTTTTGCCATACGCAACGAATTTTATAAGTTCAATGGCGGTAGCTGGTGTTTCACCCGCTGAGATATTTCAGTCACTTTCATCAATAGAGGTATATGGTGAAATTCAGAAGGAAGCAAAAAGAATTGCAAAAGATATTGTGGTTATGGGTACGGATAGCATTACTGCGCTGAAAAATGCTATTGAAATTTCCCCATCAAAAAAATTCAGAGCATTTATTCAGGGAATGATAGGAACAATCCAGTCTGGTAGTGATTTGCATGTATATCTCTCAACCTTTGCAGAAAAAT
>Ga0255380_10063_pt1 | contig 17554 bp, 13 predicted proteins | sample ANMaggSeSYBR01G8_FD_182107 | JGI IMG/M metagenome (GOLD analysis project Ga0255380, IMG submission 182107) | Sediment cell enrichment communities from methane seep in Santa Monica Basin, California, United Staets - ANME aggregate JGI... | ecosystem: Environmental > Aquatic > Marine > Cold seeps >... | reverse complement strand
GTGGTGGACGTTAAACCACGGCTTTTTCTTGTCTCAGGCTCGCACATCCTGCTGACCTTGTCCATGTCAATGTTTTCCAGTGCCAGAATAATGTCACTGGCTTCGATTTTACCATATCCGGTATGCCCGGTGAGCTTGCCAAGCACTCCACTACAGTATATCTGCTCTTCAATAACAGGTTCGGTCTCCTCGATCACCAGTATCCTTGAATGTTGCGCAATGAACTTGTTAATGATGGGTCTTGGAAGCGGGTTTACCTGGGTCAATGCCAGGTGTGAGATATTCCGGAATCTATCAGCAGAGATGATCTCTTCTACCAGACTTGAGAGATAACCTGAAGAGATGATACCAATGCCTTTGCCACGCTGGTAAAGCCTGTGTGTACCTGCCATTGTACTCTCTTTTTCCATTAGCGGGTATGTTTCACAATGGAACCGCTGGTGTTTTCCTTTCATTGTAAAGGCCCAGGTATCCCGGTCAAACTTTTGAAAATCACCAGTGTCAGCAGGAGTTCTCTTTACTGCCTCCTCCATACTGTTCAACCTGTCAGTCAAGCGTATGATCACAGGCGTGCGTACCTTTTCAGACAGCAGGAATGCGCGTCGCATCGAATTATATGCTGCCCCCGGGCCGGGTGGGTCAAGTACCGGCACTTCTGCCAGCAGGCCGTAATACCGGGAATCCTGTTCGTTCTGGCTCTGCTTCACGCCCGGGTCGTCACCTGTCAGTATCACCAGGCCGGCCCCTATGGTGTGGGTAGCCGAAGTGATGAGCGGGTCGGCGAGTATGTTCATTCCTACGTGCTTGACTGTGACCAGTGAACGCCGGCCTGTGGCCGAAGCACCGAGTGCCGCTTCCAGTGCGACTTTTTCGTTAATGGACCAGCGGGCATCCACACCGGACCCGATAAGCAGTTTCATTATGCCGGTAATTGGATAGCCCGGAACCCCGGTTGCAAGAGAGATACCTGAATCAAGTGCGCCGAACACCAGGGCCTGTGAGCAGGTAATAGGTTCTGACATTGGTGGCTTATTTATGAGTGTTGATATTTAAGGATGGTTCTTAGAAAGCTCAAATTTTAATAAACGTACTGCTTCAGCATGATGAGTATAATTTTTTGAATTCATGCCAAAGAATACGCACGAATCAATAAATATTGATAATTATTCACAAACGTGTACTCCAAGTAAATCCAACCGCATGACGAATCCTGTTTCATAAGGTCCAGATACAAAAATAAATTGAAAAATCCGAATATGGATGAAATTAGTGATGCAGTCTCTTCAATATAATGAGATTTGAGATGATGAACGAAACGATAACATTTATGTGAATGGAAATATTTGATTAATTATTCAAAATGGTGATCCAAGTTCCAATAACCAAACGCAAACTATTCAACATCCTGCCTAAGATCAGCGAAATACTCTACTTTGAGCCTGCAGTGATCCACACCTCTGCCGCCACTCCAATCCTCATTGTAGCAGACCTGCACGGCGACCTGGATGCCCTGCGTCTCGCTCTTCGCAAACGTACTGACATTGGATGTGATACTGTGATCTTCCTGGGTGATTATATTGACCGGGGTCCTGCATCGCTGGATGTTCTTGAGTGGCTGTTCTCCCTAAAGATCAAGGAGCCTGATAAGATCATCCTTCTGCGTGGTAACCATGAACTCAGGGAAACGAACCGGTTCGAGGGGCTGTTCAGGGACCTGGATTTCGATGAAGACCTGTATGCCAGGATCAACCAGGTCTTTGATGACATGCCGGTTGCGGCTGTGATCTCGAACCACACTTTCTGCGTCCACGGTGGCATCCCGGGACCTGTGAAACTCCCCGAGATCACTAAGAAGGATGCGTATCCGTTCGTATGGAACGACCCGTCCGGAGAGGGCGGGATCAATCAGTCACCCAGGGGACTGGGGATGCGAACCTTTGGCGAGGATGTTTTTGAGGAGTTTCTCAGGGTCAATGGACTGGAGCGGATGGTCAGGGGGCACATGATACTTGAGGAGGGATACCGATGGTGGTTTGGAGGGAGGTTGTTGTCGCTGTTTTCGGTTCCGGATTATTGTGGGATGGGGAATTTAGGGGCGGTTGGGGTTGTTGAAGAAGGTGGGGATATAGAGGTGGTTATGTTTGGTTAGGCTGGTGCCGCAAGAGATTTGCCTGTGATGTAGGAGATTAAATCCGGGATCGGTTCGTATGAACTGATCTTATGGCCTACTTGAGAACAACCTGCAAAATTCAATTTATAGTCTCCCGCCGCCCTGCCTTTCGACACCTGACCCTGCACTCGCTGCCCGGTCAGGGCGGCAGGGTGCAGCCAACCTTGTGAATTCGAGTAGACTGGGTTCGGCAAGCAGAGAATGCATGAATATAGCGCCGACCGTGAATATCTGTGGTCATGAGATGGGAAGTGGAGGGATCGGTCATGGCTGTTAAAATATATAGTTTACGTCATACCTACACTCATCAAGGATTTACTTGCATGGACGTTGCCCATACCAATAAATGAAAAGCAAAGTAATTTACAAACCATAAACGTCTAACCCTTTGACATACTTAAAGTGACCATCCCGGCTGAGAAGTGGAACTTCGAGTTCTAAACATGCTGCGGCAACCCATATATCATTTCAGGAATAGGAGTTCCGTTTTTTTTTAGATTGAAACGCACTTTGGCGTAACGTGTAGCAACTGCTTCATCAACTTGCATGACAAGGGAATACGTTGCGAATTCTTGTATAACCTGTTCATTCTTTTTAGTTTTTGCGCTATTTAAAGCGCCATAAAGTAATTCACCCGGAACATTAACTGGTAAAATAATTACATCTGCTTCATCTATCAATGTACAGACTTCAGAAATACCTTCTCTATAGGTGATTACAGCGTTGGTATCAACAGCTAACCTACCACTCGCCTTCAATTTTTTCGAACTCATCATCAATAAGTTTCTGCATTGCCACAGCTTCGTCGTGTGTCATTGTTCCAATTAGATCACGCAGACCTTTTTTGACAGGATGAGGGGAAAAAATCGCTACCAGCCTCTCATGTTCCTTAAGACCTTCAACAGGTACAAGAGGCTTAAAAACGTGATCTTCATACACAACTTCTATAGTCTTTGTCATAGTACAAATTCATTCCTATTGTGTTAATAATTGACATTGGATTTCACTATATATATCCTGTTGGTTCAATGGTTTTAAGCCGCCACATTATGACTTACAAACTATTTAGATTGCTTAGGCTTCCTATCGTGTGCCGCCACTATTAAAACAAGATTCTAGAGTAACTTAACCCGTGCAATGTGCGGCGCGATTCACATCCTGTACCCAACAAAAAAAGTCAATTTGTATGCGGTTAACTTAAATATTGAAAGTGCATGATATTAATTGGTGTAAATATAATGGAAGTAACTTCAGAAAACATTTACAGGGAACTCAAACTTTTACGTTCTGACATACGTGAATTAAAGAGCTTACTCGTTCCTGAAGTCAAACCGGCAGAAGATGAGACCAAAGCAATCCAATTAGGACAAAAAGAGTTCAAAGCTGGCGAATATACTGATTGGAAGAACATAAAAACAAGAATGAGTTCAGATGTTTACAATTGTTTTAACTAAAAGCGCTTAAAAGAGTTTTGCGAAACTTCCGTCAAATATCAAAAATGGTTATGTGGAAATATTTGATGAACTTGAGTGTTCATCCACACCTATACGGCTTGATGTTAAGAAACTAAAAGGTCATCAGGATGTCTACCGGATACGTGTGTATGGATGCGCATCATCTATAGATTTGATAAGAAAAATAAATTGATTCAAGTCTACGAAATATTACCTCGTAAAACAGCTTACAGGATATTTTAATCACCATCAGCACAAAAGTCAACGCGTTCGAAAGCTCTTCCAAGGTCTAGGTCAGGATATTCGGCGGCCGTATGGAATTTTGGCAGATTGCAGAATGACTGAACCGCTTTATCCAAACATACAACCACTCTATTATCCAACAACCACTTGCATAACTACGACCCGATAAATCCTGCGCCGCCTTAATTTCTATTGCACCGGGGGCTCCTCCATCTTCGCAGACTGCACCCTGTTCATCGCAATAGATACTCCTATTTGCCGTGCTGCTCACAATGCTCCAGGCCTCGCCGGTGGTATACCTGAATATATAGTGTGGGAAGTGGAGGGACCTATCGGTCATTTGGGAGTTTAGTAAAATCTAATCCGAAACATACATATTTAATAATATGTATTACAAAATATGATGAATTACGATAAAATCGTTACAATATTTGTTTTTATCTTATTCTTGTTAGTCCAACCGTGTGCAGGAGAAACAGAATGGATTGACCACGGTAAAAAAACGCTTTATTGGGGCCAAACGATTGACATCAATGATTATACTATTGAAGCAGTGGATTTTAGTCCCAGTCGATTTACTGATTTTGAGGATGACTGGGTGCTGCTGGACATATTTGAAAATGGATACTATTCGGATGGTGCCACACTTGCAATTAACAATTCCCGGACCAACGATACGGCTGTCCTTTGTAAAGACAAATTGAAAATAGTCGTTAAAGAAATTATAACCGGTTTTGACATACCTTCTCCATATGTGGTATTTCAGGTATATATGCTTAAAGAAGAACCTGTTTCAACAATCTCACCTGAACAATGGATCAATGAAACACTCGAATTTTCCAAGTTTGTGTCGGGAGAGATGTATGCCGGTGACTGGATAAATGTAGAAATCAGGGTGAAGAAGTTGAAGGATATCGATCTTGATTTTAAGATCAATGATTCAATTCCAACCGGATTTGAACTGGTTCCCGATCCTGATAAAAAGCTGATGTGGAACCTGAGCTTCCCAGATAAAGAAAGTACTGATGTGCGTCAGTATTCAATGAAAGCAACCAAGCCCGGCACTTTTACCATCCCATGTGCCAGGGTAGTACTTGAATATCGTGGAGCTACTTATACAAAATTAACTGATACTTCCCAGATCATTATTCACGGGCCGGATATTAATATAACAAAGACGGCAAAAATACTGGAAAATAAGAGCATAGCTGTTACTGTTTCAGTCAAAAATATTGGTGATCGGGCAACTATGGTATATGTTACTGATAAAATTCCAGAGAACGCTTTGCTGGTTTCTGGAAACCTGAATTTCAAAGTAGTGGTTCAGCCAGGTAAAACCTATTCAAATGATTATATTCTCAGGGCGAATAATAATAATAATAATATTAATCTTCCCCCTGCTACAGTCACATTTAAGGATAACAGGGAACGCGAATATGAAGTACGATCGGAAATTGTACACGTTGCTGTTCAAACACCTACACCTACACCCACACCTTCACCAACTGCGATATCCAATAGCACTCAGACTTTAGGGATAATAGAACCTGATAATAGTTCCATAAAAGAAAAACTGGGAGGTATAATTGCAATTTTATACAATGCCATATGCAAACTATTTAGAATAAAATGATTTCAATTTTTGTGTCGAAAAAATACCTGATCCAAACATTTCCATTATAAGTGTGATAAAGGGCATGATTGATGCTCATGTGTCATCGGTTAAGAGTAATATTGTAATGGAACACGGATTGAACGGATGACACGGATGTGCACGGATAATAAATAAATCCGTCAAATCCGTGTCATCCGTGTTCGATTTAAATTAAATTTGAGAATCGCATAAAATCATTGGTCTTTTGGAAAATAATACATACCGACTCTGTCAAACTCCTTAACCGATGACCAATGGATTGATGCTGGACTGTAGTAGATGAATCATCATTCTAATTATCCACATATTTCTGCTATAAATAACAAGTTTTATAACATTTAAGAATCACTTTTCTGAATAATAGTAATACTAAATTATAATATATCGTAGATTAATATGAAAATAATCAACAATGACTCTGCAATCTCTGAAGTAATGGCTATACTGATGCTGGTATTAGTAGCAGTCTCAGCGTCTGCTGCGTATTATACATGGATTGCAAACCTGCAGGATGAGGTGCAGACCACGGGCTCCGAGGTTGCAGAGACAAGGATGAATACCTTTATGTCTGAAATAGAGATTGTATGCTATCCGGAATATGTGTATTACAATACCGATTCCAACCTGGACGGCGAAATAGCTGCAAACGCCACCCTGGACGAACGTTTTATCCAGGAAATACAGGTGCTTGTGGTAAATAAAGCTTTATTTAATTTGACCAATGTAAAAGTGAGGGCAGTATCCTTTGGGAACGGGAGCCCTGAGTGGGCTTCTCTTCATTTTTACCACAGTACAGGAAGACTTCAGGATAGAGAAGAGGGTTATTTTCATCCTTTCACAAATAAATCACTTTATTTCACTTCAGAGAACAAAACCAATACATCAATAAGATACATCACTGATGAGGGATACCCGTATTTTGCATCAAATTATTCAAATGGCAACACCACTATCAATACCACCAACCTCACAGACCTGACGCCACTCCACAATCCAACCTATGAGATGGACGATATATCCAAAGGCGAAGTTGGTACTGGGTATGTGTACCTGTTAATAAATCACACGGGACTTCCTGTTGACACCGCTTTAAAGCTCTATATCACCAATGACCAGGGAGTTGATGCATATCGAACCATCCGGTTTAGTATCCAATAAAGAAGCCACCAGCAATATCATCTCCGCAGTCCTGCTCATGATCATCTTTTTTGGTGTGGTTTTATCTGCCATTTCCTTCACCACTCCCTTGCTTGGCAAGGCATTGATAGTTGGGGATATGCACAGAGCAAAGGATGTGCTGTCTTCACTGGATGAAGCCATCAGGACAAATACCGAGGGAACACTGGAATATAGGTTGTATAATGGATCTCTGTGTGGAGAAAACCAGAGGATCGATCTGCAAATCAATTACAGTTCTAACAATTCAATTTATAGAACTACCAGCTTCAACGGCTGTACTCTTTATTACAGGCAAGCAGGGGAATATCCCTCTCCTTCCATTAGCTACCCTCCTGAAATATCACTGCAAAATGAGAGCACCTTGCACCTTGTTATATCAGAGATAGACCATGACCTTGTCCCTCAGCCAGGATATCACAGGATCAGGTTTAACAGTTATTCAGAGAACACTAGCCATACTGGGAATTTTACAGTTCATCTTATCGATCACCAGTACAACCGCTCACGGTATTTTTTCAACATAACTAAAGTAGATTTAGAGATAAGAAAAATCAGCATATGGGATGAGGAATGGAGAGGATGAGAGTTCAATCAGGGAAGAATGGTTTTGGGATTGATCCAATCCTCAAAAAGCTGTTTAAAAAGTCTAAGCAAAACGAAGATTCATTAGAAGATCCCTGGCTGGAAAAAATCTCCAATCTTCCCACGTCTACCGAGGTTAGCTTTGATGGAAATACAATTTTGATTGAATGCCGGCTCGACGAGTGCTGCTATGCCAGTATAACCAGACATCCTGATGCTATGTACTGGGTTATGGAGCCCGAACTGACCACTGAAGAGCAGGAGATTATCCAGCAGTTGAAAAACAGGATGCTTAGGACAGTTCTTGCCTCAAACAACGGCAATCTGGAACAAGAGATACTTGAATTAATGGAAAAACTTGCAATAGACGTTTCGATATCTTCAAAAAACCGCATAATCTATTATTTGATCCGTGATTTTACAGGCTACGGACCAATTGACCCCCTTGCCAGGGATGTAAATATTGAGGATATAAGCTGTAATGGAGTTGGAGTTCCCATCTATGTGCAGCACAGATATCTCGGCTCTATAAAAACCAACCTGGGCTTTGAGGAAGAAAACGCACTGGATAACTTTGTTGCAAAGCTTGCTATGCGATGCGGCAAATCCGTATCAGTGGCCAAACCAATACTGGATGCCGGGATGCCGGATGGTAATCGGGTGAACATAACCTATGGCAGGGAAGTGACACAGAAGGGCTCCGCCTTCACAATACGAAAATTTAAACCAAGTGCCATGAGTCCTGTGGAGCTTATACAGCATGGAACCATATCACCTGAGATGCTGGCATATCTGTGGACACTGATCGAATACAAGTCTTCCATAATGGTTTTTGGTGAGACCGGCAGCGGAAAAACTACCCTTTTAAATGCTTTCTCCCTCTTTATACCACCTGAAAAGAAGATTGTGAGCATTGAGGATACACCTGAAATACGCTTACCTCATGAAAACTGGACCCAGTTGTTAACACGCGCCTCTTTCAGCGGTGAGCAGGCAGAGATAACAATGTTCGACCTGCTCAAAGCTTCTTTGAGGCAGAGACCTGATTATATGATTCTTGGGGAGATACGCGGTGAAGAAGCAAAGACGCTGTTCCAGGCAATCTCAACAGGCCATCTGGCACTATCAACCATTCACGCCTCGAGTGCAGCAGACGTGATAGACAGGCTCACATCTCCTCCCATGACCATTCCTCTTCCACTTATTTCCAACATTGGCTGCCTATGCCATCAGATTACCGTGCATGGCAAAGATGGTTCCCTTCAACGCCGTACCAAAAGCATAACAGAGATTGTTAAAAAAGGAAATGATATAGAACTTAAAACTGTATATAAATGGAATCCACAGACAGGATTTGAATATTATGAAAACAGCAGACTTGAAAGGGCCAGAAACGTGGGATTGGGATGGGAAAGCAACCAGCTTGCGTGCATAGCCAGGAGAACGGGAGTAGAAAAACGAGATATTGAGGAGAAAATGAAACAAAAAGCTGTAATTCTTGGAGAAATGTCCAAATGCAAAGTCTATGATGTGGCAGAAATGATTTCATACTATTATTCTAACCAAAACAGCTTATGATCCATCACAGTATTTACAGACTGATCGGCAAGCCCATTGATAGAAAAAAGAATTTCCTGGAACAGCCCCTGGAGCATGCCAGAATTGGGATGACGCCGGGCCAATATGTATCCATGGGGGTGCTAATAGGTATACCTGTTATATCAATAACCCTGGTGCTCTATTATTTATTCAGTAATGGTTTGCTGTTTCTTATCATACCTTTATATATACTGTTATTTTTTTTATATCCTATGTGGAAGGTTTCAAACCGTACTTCCGAAATTAATAAGGAACTTCCCCATGCCCTGAATTATATTTCTATAATGGTTGTGGTTGGTGTCAATGTATCAAAGGCTTTTCATTCCCTATCAAAAGAATCATCCTTTGGAGAAATACGAAAGGAGTTCTTTGATATTTACAGGGAGATCGAATTTTTTGGAGCTGATCTCAGCACGGCTTTTTTGCGGGCAGCGGCGAGAACGCCTTCTAAGGATCTTGCCAATACACTGAATAATATCACAGCCATGCTTGCAGCCGGAGGTGATCTGGGCACAGTACTACGAAATACCGCTGAAATGCACCTCCGCCAGCATTACCGTAAACTGGACCGTATTGTTGATAACCTGAGCCTGTTTGCCGAGATGTACATAATTATAGCAGTTGTTGTCCCTATTATCTTTATGATAGCGTTTCCTGTGGTGGAGATCATAAGCACTTTCTTTACCGAGTCACTTGGGACAGAACCCATACAGTTTATGAACAAGGCCACGGTGGAGGCGGTGATCTACTTAATAATACCTTCTGTCTCTGTTGCATCCCTGATATTTTTAGATGCCATAATACCCGAGGATATGAAAATATGAGAAAAATGATTGCAATAACAGCACTTTGCATGTGCGGTGTATTTTACCTCCTGTATCTTTTAATAGTAGAAAAGCACTCAGGAGACGATTATATATTTTTCATATTAGTTCTGCTTTTATTCCCTCTTTCATTAAAAAGTTTTTTAGATTATCGCCGGCTTTCCAGCAAGGAAAATAACTTTCCGGTTTTTGTGCGGGACCTGACACTTAATATTAAAACCGGGATGGAGCCTGTGAAGGCAATATTCCTGCTTGAAGATAATGACTATGGAGCTATGTGCGATGATGTGAAACTACTGGCATCAAATCTCAGGCTTGGAGTACCTGTTGACCAGGCATTTGATGTTATGGCAGGTAATACTAAATCCAGGAAGATCAAACGAGGCATTTCTATGATCTCGGGTGCTATACGGGCCGGAGGAGAGATTGAAGAGATACTCACAATACTTTCAGCCTTTCTCATTAATGACAGAGAAGTGAAATCCGAGATTAGCAGTAAACTTTTTACATACCAGCTAACATTCTATATAATTTTTATTATATTTATAACTCTTAATTATTTTTTACTTCAGAACATTTTTCCTATGATGGGGGAAAGCGGTTTCTCTGTTGATGTGGATTTTTACGACACACTTATATTCAGAAGTACAATGCTGCTTGCCATATTCATGGGGATGGTAAGTGGCAAACTCACAAAAGGCTCAATAGCTGGCGGGGTGCCGGATATATTTTTATTGATAACGATCGGGTATGTATTGAACAGGACAATATTGTAGACAGTTATGTATATTATTGTAAAGGTGCATGCACAACCAACGGGAGTTGCAATTCTTACTATTCTCTCAATTCTTGCCTTCATTTGAACGGCCTATTACTTTGATGTCATAAAGCTACTCCATCTGTACCGGCAGTTTGGGACATGCTTACGGCCTAAACTTCAACATACAATGCTAGTATTTTTTAACATTCATTAATATAAAATCTATAACTATAGCATATATAATATTAAAATAAAAAAGTATATGTAATGTTAATTCATACGAATATTTCCAAATGTAATATTATACTCGGAGGTAAAGAATAAATGAGTAATAAAAAGATTGTAGACAAAATTAAACATTTCTGGAACGACACCGAAGCTATAAGCCCGATCATTGCCACGATTATGATACTGGTCGTGGCTGTGGCTGCCGGTGCCATGCTGTACTTCTGGTGGGATGAATTCCAGGAAGGTGCACAGGAAGAAGTGGGTGCGTCAGCAATGGGTAGTATGAAAACCATGTCGATAGGAAGTGCGATCGTAATAATGAGTTCGGAGATCAATGAAAATTTCAAACTGTATCCTGATGCCGATAATGCTACTGAGGAATTGGTGAATAATTCCGAAAATGCTGGTATCTGGTATGCTCAGAACTACACAGGTGTAAGGTTCGGACCGAATGGATTAGACGATCTCGGATATCATGACGAGAGATTTATCGTGGAGATACCTGTAACCATTTCATCAAGTACGGAATTGACTGATGTGAAGCTCAAAGCCGGAAAAATAGAGGTTACTGATGGTAATTTGTATGGGCATATGTGGCTGCATCTTGACTCTGATTCTGACTATCAACTGCTTAACGGAGATGATACGCTGTTCGTAGGATTTATCAATCAAAATGAAACTCAAGTGTTCGAAAATGCTACCGATGGTCTCACCTATTACTTCGGAGGACAAAATCATCATGGGGTTCTTCTTAACGAATCGCACCCAACTGAGGCAGACTTTATTAAAGCAACTGGAGCAGTACAAGATATTGCCGCTACTATCAAGGTAGATGAGAGTGACATATCTCCACCAAGGATTGGGACAACTCCTGGGGCAATGGGCGTAATACGGTTATACACTCCTGATGCTATGCGTGTGGCATTTGCCAAAGATAAGAATGGTACCGAATATGGCTGGATGACTTGTAATTATGCTGCAGGACAAACTGCTTTTGGTGGCAGCATGAAAGATCAATATTTCCTTGGAAGAGATAAACTTGAACAGTTCCATAACCCGGTTTACAAAGTAGCGGATACTCTCAATCCCAACGAGGCGCAAACAATATCAACATACTTCTTTGTAACCATAATGTCACTCAGCAACTATGAGACAGGAACAGATGATGGTTTAACAACGGTCAACATACCGCTGACAATGACATCCAAAGAAGGAGTAACCCAGACAATAAACGTTAAGTTCACTGTACTGGACGAAGATCGATAATATTAGGAAGATAGAAGATTACAATTCTTCTATCTCTTTTTCTTTTTTAAAAAACATTCTTAATTTTTCTGTTAACTACTCTTATAGCTTTTCCTCAATATCCCCTTCGATCTCCAGATAAGCGTTTTTCAGTTTCTCAATCTCTTCCTCTGTAGCGTCCCAGTAGTCGCGCTTACTGGCCTCCATCAACCGTTTGATGATCTCTGCGGAAGCGAACCTGTTATTCTCTGTCAAACGCTGGCGCATCTCATCATCAAATATGTAGCTCTGGGCAATGGATGACCATATCCAGTTATCCACGGCATTGGTTGTAGCGGCCAGACCCACCATATACTCCACCCTGTCAGCTATCTTTTGGGCGCCGTGAAAATCATGCTCAAGCAGAGCGTCGATCCATTTCGGGTTCAGCAGCCTTGTCCGCGTGCCGCGGGTTATCACATCCCCGATATCCTCTGTTTTGATGAGTTCCTTTGTGGTGTCTGTGATGAGCATTTCGGGTTTTACTCCGCGCACGATCTCAACTGCTTTGGACAGACCCCCGAAGAACTCGTAGTAGTGGTCCAGGTCCACGATCTCGTAGTCATGGCTGTCCCTTACCTGCGAGACCACATCCACATTGGAAAGAACCTTCCTGTACGTTTCATCCGCATCCCCTGCGTGGATATTTTCGGCGTATACATGGTTCATTGAGCTTATATAGGCATCCGCAAGCTGGGTTTCCTCTGTCCAGTTGGATGTCTCGATCAGGCTGATGACGTTTGTGCCGTATGTCCCGGCAGGCGGGCCGAATATCCTTGCATTTGCAAGTTTCCTGGCAGTTGTCTCGTCCCCCTCCACAGCCTTCAGCTCACTGAAGGCCTCTGCCGAATGTTCCTTCACATAGTTCATCTCCAAAGGTTCATCAAGGGATGCAACCAGGTTAAAAGCCCTGTCTATAAGCACCATCACGTTCGGGAACATGTCCCTGAAGAATCCGCATACATTAACAACACAATCGATACGCGGCCTGCCCATCTCTTCAAGGGGTATCACCTCAAGTTTTGGTTCCCAGGCCCCACTCTTCCTGACCACCTTTACGCCGATGTATGAAAATATCTGGCCTACCGTTTCACCTCTTGTTTTTGTGGTCTCGAATCCCCACAGTACCACTGCCGAGCTTCTCGGGTATTTTCCGTATTTTTTGTAATAATGCTGTATGGTGTTTTCGGCAATCTCTGCACCGCGCTCGTATGCGGCGTCGCTTGGCACCAGTCTCGGGTCGAACTGGAAGGTATTCTGTCCGGTTGGCAGCACCTCGGGCGTGCGGATCGGGTCTCCTCCGATATTGGGTGTGATGTACCCCCCATTCAGTCCTCTTAGGAGATTTTCAATCTCTGCCCTGTTATCGCAATTCCTGCTGACCGAAAGACCGAACCCCAGGGTACGGACAAGACGTTCATCCTTGATATCTAAAAGCATTCCCTCCCCTTCATGAAGCAATCGTGCAACAAGTTGTTTTGCTTCCTCCTCTGCTTTGCCCAGTATCTGGGAATATGTTTGTCCGGTTGCTTCATCTGTTCCATGCGGATTTTTCAGGGCAAGATCATAATCTGTGCCCTTTGATTCAGTAAGTATCCTTGTCAGGGAGCTTGCATCTTCGCGGTCATATCGCAGGATAAATGTCACAAAATCCAGCATCTCCTCCTCTGTATAATTCCTTCCGATTATGTGAAGCCCCTTTGGAATTATAGAACGCTTAATTTCAAAGAGTTCATCATAAATGACATCCACATCAGCCTCCTCACCGGTTTCCCCAAAATTCAGCTCGTTTGCCATTGAAACGATCTTTTCCCTGACCCTACCGGCACGAAGCGGATCATGTATCAGCGCTTCATTGTACTCATGGATCAGGTCCTCAAGCACTGCATATCCTTCATACAGCTCAGACGCTGCAAACGACGGTGAATTATAGTTCACAATAGTAGCATAACTCCGTCTTTTTGCGATCATGGCCTCAGATGCATTGACGACATGGTAGATATACAGATGCGGAAGGTCACCGATAAGGACATCAGGGAAGCATTCTCCTGACATGCCGACCTCCTTTCCCTTTGCAAACTCCAGCGTTCCGTGTGTTCCCACATGTACCACAGCATCTGCACCCCATACATCCTCCAGCCAGCGGTAGAATGCGATGTACTGGTGATGCGGCGGGATTGTTTTGTCATGGTATGCCTTTCCAGGATTCTCATGTATTCCCCTCGATGGCTGAAATCCGACCAGAACGTTGCCGAACTCCACAGCTGGGATCAGGAAATCCTGCTTAAAGGTCATAACCCCGCCAGGCGGATTGCCCCATTCACCCATCATCAGATCCCGCTGTGCGGCAGATAATTTACCGAAACACGGTTTATATGCATCATTACCCATAGTAAAAGCGTTACGTGCTGTTTTTTCCACTGCGGTCCAGTTGCCCGAGTTGACAATTCCGACGTTTAAGAAATATTCATGTATCTTTTCATTTGATATTTTTTCACAATCGACGCTGTACCCCTCATCCTTCATCCTCTCCAGCAGTATTTTCATGCTTTCGAACGTATCGAGATATGCAGCGCTTCCAAGATTGTCTTCACCCGGCGGATAATCATACAGGATAAATGCGATCTTCTTTTCATTGTTTGGTTTTTGCTGCAGCTTCAGCCATTTGTTAATGCGCCCTGCAATCCGGTCGATCCTATCCTCGATTGCGGTCACTTCTTTGATCCGCAGTTCAGAACCTTCTGCCGCTTTTAGATCATCCAGTCCGCAGGAGGGGATCGGTTCAATGCACCCGTCCAGTTCAGGCAGCACCACGGCAGTAATTATCTCAATTGGTGAGAGGCCTGTTCCCGACTCCTTCCACTTTTCCACTTCCCGCATATACATCGGTGCAGGCGCAAAAACAGGAACATTCATTTTTTGAAGAAGTTTTAACGTGGGTTTTGGATCGCCGCCAAAAGGCCCTCCGTTCAGCCTGAACCAGCGAAAGTTTACCACAGCATCGACTACTGCTTCCCCGTTCCGCATAAAGAATTTTTCCATCGCTTCCAGTGTATCCGATGTCCCGGCAAATACCGGGATCATATTCACTTCTCCGCCCATCCGGTCAAGGAATGCTTTCGTGACATGTATTGTTTGATCATAATGCATGCCGCCATGATAGAGAAGCCCGATCGTTGGTTTATGTTCATCAAAACCGGATTTATCCAGGTAATCAGGTAGATAATCAAATACGTCATCGCTTCCATGTACACGGATGCCGTGCTCTGGAAATATAAAAGGCGGTTTTGGATCAGGCAGCACTTTCTGACCACCATATTCCTTTGTAAGCATCAACAAAAGATTTTTTATATTGTAAGTCCCGCCGTTTGCCCAGTATTTCACTGCCCATATATAATTACGCATGTGTTTGAGTTTCCCGACAGGAACGGTGTTTCCTATTTTTTCTATACCATCCATGATCTTCCGGATCTTTTCAAAATCAAACTTTGAACCCTCCTTCTTTTTTTCAAACATTTTTTTCATTGAAAAGGAGCCTATACGTGTAAGTGGCATAAGTTCAAAAGAGCCTATGAGAGATATTACGGTATTATCAAGGTCACGGATGGTATCTGCAGTAAGGGTCGAGGCCCTCCCTCCCCCGCGAATATCAATTAAAACAATGTCGGCAGTGCGCAGATCATTCTTAAGGAGCGTCACGTCAATAAGCTCCTCATCGATCTCATGAGGATAATAGAGTTTAAGGTCTATGAGATCGCCGTGTTCTTTTTTTATTGCGTTCAATGCATCAACGATCGGTTTCGTGGTCGTAAGAGTTGAGATTAAAACGATTTTTGTAATTTTGGACATAATAGTAACATCAAAATATCTGAAAAGTATTAAATATTTATATTTTATTCATATAATTTGCTACATATTTTATATTTTATGTGAAAAACGCAATTTTAAGGTTAATACATTCACAATACTTCCAGGATACTGGTCGTACATTATTGGTATTTCCTGTTCCATATCGACCACTAACAACAGGAGTGATTATACCTGATTTAGTGGGAACTTAAGTGTAAGATCAACGATTTAAGTGACAAGCTGCATGGTGCTGATTTCCAACCTCCACCATAACGGGCTCTTCGGTCTCGCATATTCTTTCGCTGTACTGGCATCTGGTGTGGAATCTGCATCCTGACGGTGGATCCATCGGATTCGGCATCTCACCTTCCAGTATGATCCTCTTCCGTTTGACCTCTGGGTCAGCAACAGGTATTGCAGACAGCAGCGCTTTTGTGTATGGATGCCTGGCATCGTTAAATATCTCGTTTGTCTTCCCTATTTCAACCAGTTTTCCGAGATACATCACAGCGACCCGGTCTGTCATGATTTTTACTACTTCCAGATCGTGGGAGATGAATAGACAGGTTAGTCCGAATTTCTTTTTCACATCTCTTAATAGATAGAGTATTTGCGCCTGGACATTCACATCCAGTGCCGAGGTCGGCTCATCAGCAACAATAAACTCAGGATTTATTGCCAGGATCCTTGCAATAACAGCGCGCTGATTCTGCCCTCCGCTAAGTTCATGAGGATAACGGTTCACATGTTCAGGATTTAACCCGACCGTCTCTATCAGTTCCATGATCTTTTCATTCCTTTGTTCTTTGCTGACCTTCTTATACAATTTCAGTGGCTCTGCAATGCAATCTCCAATACGCATTCTCGGATTCAGGGATGCGTCAGGGTTCTGGAAGATGATCTGCATCCTGGGCCGCAGTTTTTTCAGGTTCTTTTTACTTAATTCAAATAAATCCAGGTTATCAAAAATTACCCTCCCTTCGGTAGGTTCGATAAGTCTAAGAATCAACCTGCCAACAGTTGTCTTTCCACACCCACTCTCACCGACCAGGCCAAGAGTCTCTCCTTTTTGAATCTTGAAATCAATACCATCAACGGCTTTAACAGATTTTCTGCCAAACATCCCGTTTGAAAAATATTTTTTCAAATTTGTGACTTCAATCATACAAAAAACACCTCACAAAGTGTTTTTCTCCAACTTTTTTCATCTGCGGCCTCTCTTTCTTACATCTTCCGGTTGCATACGAACATCTAGGATGGAACTTACATCCTTCAGGAATATTGATCAAACTTGGGCTTATACCTGGTATCGGTTTCAAGCCCCTGCCCGGAAGAGAATCAAGAAAACCCCTGGTATACGGGTGTTTGGGGTTTTTGAATATATTCCTGACATCTGCATATTCCACGATCTCACCCGGATACATCACAGCAATGTAATCACACAGCTCGGCTGCTACACCGAGATCGTGCGTGATGAGCAGCATAGAAGTCCCTGAGTCCTTCAATACTTCTTTCATCAATTCCACTATCTGCGCCTGTATCGTGACATCCAGTCCGGTGGTTGGCTCATCTGCGATGATAAGTGAGGGCATACAGATCAATCCCATTGCGATCATCGCTCTCTGCCTCATCCCTCCGCTGAACTCATGAGGATATTCATTCACTCTTTTAGAAGGCGACGGAATCCGTACAGATTTTAACATCTCGATTACCTTTTCCTTTGCATTT
>Ga0255380_10062_pt1 | contig 17608 bp, 9 predicted proteins | sample ANMaggSeSYBR01G8_FD_182107 | JGI IMG/M metagenome (GOLD analysis project Ga0255380, IMG submission 182107) | Sediment cell enrichment communities from methane seep in Santa Monica Basin, California, United Staets - ANME aggregate JGI... | ecosystem: Environmental > Aquatic > Marine > Cold seeps >... | reverse complement strand
TGGACCGCAGGAGAAAACTGGGTCACCAAGCTATCACCAGAAGAACGGAGAAGACTCTGCGGTGCAATTCTTGAGCATCCCGATCCTTCAGAAGCTACCTTGCTGTCTCTGCCTAAAATTGATGACCTGCCAGCAAATCTTGATTGGCGTGATAATAATGGTAACTGGGTAACTCCGGTAACAGATCAAAAACAATGTGGAAGCTGCTGGGCTTTCTCTGCTGTGGCACAGGTTGAAACATGGTGGAAGATTTACAATACCAATCTTGATTCAATACCTGATCTCTCGGAACAGTTTATACTTTCTTGCTGCGATGGCGGTTGTAGTGGTGGGAGTACCAGCAGAGCTATGGAGTATATTAGAATTAACGGAGTCCCTACAGAATCATGTTTTCCATATCAGGAAGACGATACAATCCCCTGCACCGATGTCTGTGCTAATTGGCAGGATGAAGCTATGACATTTCCCGGTTGGGGTTTCATCACTTTAGATGAGGCTATTGTTGACAATATAAAAAATGCTGTTTATAGACACCCGGTATCAGCAACTTTCATTGTATATTCAGATTTTTTCAGCTATTCAGGTGGTGTTTATGAACATGTTTGGGGAGAACCTGAGGGAGGTCATGCCATTTTAATCATCGGTTGGAATGATGATGAACAAAGCTGGATCTGTAAAAATAGTTGGAATGTCGGCTGGGGAGTAAACGGTTACTTTCGCATTAAATGGGGAGACAGTGGTATGGGAACTGGTATTCCATTCATCTGGAATGAGGTGATTGGAGAACCTTCTCTTAATGTCCCAAATAATAAAGTTAATTTTTCTTTAACAGTCGGTGATTCTGCTGTTGAGTATGTTACTATTAATAACATCGGTTCAAAAGTACTGGAATATTACTGCGCCGACTGCGAAGTTGATGTCGATTTCAGATTTCATTCCGACAACTTTAATTCCTTTGATGAGGTATCCTGGTGGTGCGGCGATCCGGAGATTGGTGGTTATAACGATCATTGGTTGCAGTACCTGGAAACGCCGGCTATTGACCTGTCCGCTGCAACTTCCCCCAAACTCTCTTTTATGGTAAATTGGTCGATGGAAGATCCTGCAGGCGCTACTCCTCCCTGGGACGGCTGGGATGGCTGCAATGTTTGGGTTTCAACAGACAGTGGCAATACATTTAATGTTGCCATTCCAACAACTCCTGAATATATCTGTCAATGCCTATGGGGTTTTGGTGAAGCTGAACAGGGCTGGAACTTTGGTGAAGATATTGCCGGATGGGCAGGATTGAGCAATGGATGGCAGCCTGCCGAATTTGATTTAACTCCTTACATTTCAGATAAAGTTATTATACGTTTCGCGCTTGCATCAGATCTTGCCTACTGCTCGATAGACGACGCTTCGTTGCAAGGATTCTTTGTCGATTCAATCATAGTTACAGACGGAACCACTACTTTATTCGAGAATCAAGGTGAAGATAACGGCGATATGGTACGAAATGGTTTCGGAGAGGAATCGCTGGCTGACTGGCTAAGCCTTTCCAATGGCGCTGGTACGATACAGCCCAACGAATCTGCTGAAATAGGACTTGTTATTAATACAAGAGAGCTAACTCCTGGTAGTTATGGAGGTAAAGTAATTATTCTCTCAAATGACAATACTCAAACTTCGACAGAAATTTCTTTATCACTAAACCTCGTCGCACCCCAACACGATGTCGCGATTGTTGATGTCTGGCTGCCTGGTGAGAGCATTCCCATTCTCTTTCCAGTCGAGCCTGGTGCAAAAATACTAAATAAGGGGCTCAATGATGAAGCCAACTTTGATGTTATCTGCGTTGTCTCTAATAATGGGCAAACAATTTACAGCGATACTGCTCATGTTGGATCGCTTCTTTCCGGCGAATCAAAAATTGTCAAGTTTGAATCGCTTATACTTCAAGAAGCAGGAGAATTGGAATTCGCCATTACATTAGCAAATGTAATTGACGATTATAACGACTATAACAACAGCATCAATTCCACTTCTACGGTCAGCAATTTAGTTGATGGCTTTGAAACAGAATCAGGATTTTGGTCAATGGAAGGAGGATGGGGAATTACAACCATGGGAAAATACTCCGGGAATTCTTCCGTACACATCAATGGCGGTACCGTTCCCTACACGAACAACATGGACGCATTAATGACCTTTTTACCAGGATTCGACCTCAGTCAAATAGACAAAGCGACTCTTAAATTCTGGACGAAATATCTTAGTGAACTGGATAAAGATAAATGTTATATTGAGATAAGTATTGACAGCTTAAATTGGGTAAAAGCAGACTCGCTTTCAGGAAATGGCTGGAGTGAATGGACACAGTACGAGATTGGTTTAACTAACTTAATAACCGCTGGTTACAATAAAGCATGGATACGATTTCACTTCATTTCTGATGATGCAATGTCCCTAATTGGCTTTTTGATTGACGACATTGAAATTTATCCCCAGGGACTGAGTGCTGTCCAAAATGAAGCAACTAATAATCTGATTCCGGTAAAATGGCAGTTATCACAAAACTATCCCAATCCGTTCAACTTGAATACGAGTCTTGCTTACAGCATGCCGGAGTCGGGAGATGTAAAATTAACCATTTACAACATTAACGGCAAGGTGGTTCGCAATTTATTAAATAAACACAATACAGCCGGTTTTCATTCTATCCAATGGGATGGGCGCGATAATAATGGAGCCATAGTTGGCACTGGCGTTTATCTTTTTCAACTATCAGTGAAAGGGAAATATTCCCAGACCAATAAAATGATTTTGTTGAAATAAAGCATTATTTAGTGTCTGTCCGAACAGTATCTAATTAGTTAAGTATTTAGCAGTTACAAGCTATTTTATTTAATCATAATGATACTGGATGCTGGATACTGGATGTAGCTAAGTTAACGTAACTTGTTTAAAATCAAGTATTGTGAATCCAGTATCCAGTATCACCTTTTAAAATATTATGAGCTGTAATATGCTAATATTATTTAGATTAAACCATCACCGGACAGACACTAATTAATACAGGAATCATATTATGTACACTCGGCAAAAGCGTTTTATTTTCATGCTCTGTATTATCGTTAATGCGTTTGCTAACTCCTTTGCCCAGCAGCAATTTGAAATAGAAAACAATTTCTTACAACACATAAGTTTTAGTACCGGACAAGATGAAGGCATTAGACAAAACCTGCATGATAACTTTAGATGGATGCAGGCGCAAGGATACACGCATTTGCGTTTTTTTGGCATCTACCCAAATGGCTATCATACTTTCCCGTCGCCCACGTTAGATGCCAACAACTACCCCACAGATTCTAATCTTGAGACTACTCTGAAAATTTTGGTAGAGAGGGCAAAAAAGTATGATATTACAGTGAATTTTGATGGTTGGGAGGTGTTTGCAGAATCGAATCGAGACACCACGGTTTTAGGAGTTGGTTATCTCACTGAAGAAGAAGTTGCCGCAGTAGTCCAGGACGTTCTTTCTTTGGGTGTTAATATGATCAGCGATGAACAGTTTGGAGGAAGCTATTTAAAAGCCATTCAATCGGTCACTTCGCAAATGGGAGCTACTCATGAGACAACTGCGGAAGGCTGGTGGGTCAGTCCCTCATATGCAGATGAACAGCTTTCCAGCGTTTTCAACTTCTACCATTATGATCAAGCAGAAATGGAGAATTTAGACTCTTATCCTCCAGGCAATCTTGGCAATCTTCAGGTAGCGGCAGAGAGCGCTCGTTACTACGGCTCCCCTTTTTCTATCGCTGTAGGTTCTTTTGGAAGCCTGGAATCGGAAAACTGGAAAAATGTTCTCCTTTTTGCTCAGATACTGCATCAACCAGATCGTTTTTCTATTGAAGAAAAAAATACAGGTTTTACAATATGGGATCCAAATTTCAACTTTATGGACTACGTGGGTAACGAAATTCTTTCTTTTGCCGACCAACCTTTCGGAGAACGACCGGTTGCCAACCTGGTAATTGATAGCGGATGGATTTTCAGCGATTCCTTCAGACCTGCCTTTAATGCGAACGTAATCAATAAACCAGCTATTGTTAATACTCTTACTCTTTTGGGATACCGGGTCATCGTTACCACGGACTCTTTTCTTCCGGATGCTGAAGTATATTACCTTCAGTTGGCTGGTGGCGCCAATTCTAATGATATAGCTTCTCTTCCAGATTATGTGTTACCCCTTTTGAATGACAATACACCTGTCTTCCTGCAACCTTCCTTTGGTATCACGGATGAGAATGATGCGCCGGATTGGAGTACGGTTGGAGATTTTTTTGGACTACCTTCAGGGGACACACAGACTTTAGATAATTTAATCCCGGAGAGTGTAATTTTTGAGAATTTCACAACTCGATGGGGCGGCGTAGATCTTTGGCTAACGCCTCAAATTGAATATATTCGAAGCTCTCAAGTTGATTCCAGCATTGCCCAGGTGGTTCTATCTGAAGAGATTTATCAGCAAGATATTGCCTTAATTATCCGGAATGACAACAAGTTTTTAATAAATAGCAATGTGATTCACCTTGAGACCGCTTTCATTTTATCAACACTTCTCTGCGGTCCTCTGAACGTTCCAGCAACGGCTGATATTGTGATTGCAGATGATAAAACCCTAATTTTCGCCGAACATGATGCCGAAATCGATGTAAACTTACCGTGGACCGGAACTACCCACGTAATGCGATACGATCCCCAGGGAAACAGGATACTTGATACAGATATCAATTTGGATGGCAATTATTCCGAAACGTTATTGCGGGGGGAATTCGTTTTTCTGATGGATGTTTCATCAACTTCAATTTCTAATCACAGCTCTTCTGATGGTAAGCTGCCTGGGCACTTCTCTCTTTTCCAAAACTATCCCAATCCTTTCAATCTTAATACGAGTCTTGCTTACAGCATGCCTGAGCCGGGAGATGTAAAATTAACCATTTACAACATTAACAGCAAGGTTGTACGAAATTTATTAAATCAACACAATACAGCCGGTTTTCATTCTATCCAATGGGATGGGCGCGATAATAATGGAAACATAGTTGGCACTGGCGTTTATCTTTTTCAACTATCAGTGAAAGGAAAATATTCCCAGACCAATAAAATGATTTTGTTGAAATAAAGACAAAAACGGAAGTTGAGTTGTAGTCCACCTTAAAATCAACATATCAAAGGTGGACTACAACGTCATCTGCAGTTTACAGGATGAAACCATTTGGCTTACACAGAAGTTGATGGCGAAATTGTTTCAGACCACATAACTAAACATCAGCCTTCATTTACAAAATATTTTCGCTGAACGGGAACTGGATGAACATTCAGTTGTCAAGGATTACTTAACTACTGCTTCGGACTGGAAAAACTATTCCACCAAATTTTATAATTTAGAAGCCATAATTTCCGTGGGTTACCGGGTGCATTCTCACCGCGGCACACAGTTCCACCGTTGGGCAACCGATATTTCATGTGGTAGGAACGGTATATCAGCAGGTAAAAATGATATATCGGCAGGTAGGAACGGTATATCACCTGGTAGCAACGGTATTTCATCAGGTAGCAATGATATTTCACCAGGTAGCAACGATATTTCACCGGGTAGCAACGATATTTCACCGGGTAGCAACGGTATTTCATCAGGTAGCAATGATATTTCACCGGGTAGCAACGATATATCGGCAGGTAGGAATGATATTTTAACGCCTATTATCAATAAAACGATAAAGGACTAAGGCAAAGGAATGATATTTGCATTTAATTCGCAACTGATTCTCTTATAACTATAGTTCATCAATCTTATATTCACATTAACAAAAGAAAAAGGCGAAGCCCAGCAAGCCACTTTGGAACGAGACAACGCAATCGATAAATTAGAAGACTGGCTGAGCGACTTCATCACCATTGCCGTATTGCCCTGGAAGAAAAACCACAGTTGTTGGAAAAATTGGGTATTGTGGAACCGTCATGATTTTCGTGTATTAGAATTTAAAATGAAAGAAAAAATCATGGAGAAAATTAAAAAAGATCACAGTAGAGACCCGCCCCAAGAAAATAGCCAATCATGGCAATTTATTTATACCTAATAATAGGCATAAATTGCTATATATGGAACTTTATGCCTAATATTAGCCATAAAATTACGGTGAAATTAGGTAGCTAATCAACTATGTTATGCCTTAACAAAATAATAATAAATAGGTAACAATACCATGAATCGATATCAAATTTATCTAACTTTATTTGTTGCTATAATTTCATTTCCTGCAGTATTATTATCTAATCAACAAAGTGATAAACCTAAAAATCCAATCGACAATTCCATTAATCCCGTCGTAATTAAAAGCCTTGAATTCAGAGGTTTTAAGGTTTTGTGTAAAGTTGAGCATCTTAAATCCCCCCACTTGTTGAATTCGACAAAAACAGAGAATATTGAAGATGGATTGCTCCAAATTGCCATTAGCGCTAAAATCCCTGATGCGAGAAAGCGAGCGATTAAACCACTAAATAGTGTACTGTCTAATACGTTAAGTAATATCAATTCATATTACGATACTTTGATGACTGAGGATTTTGAAGAGGAAGAAATTGATACAACAAAATGGGAGCTTAAAGGCAATCCAACATGGGAGTAACTAATTATAAAAAAAGTAGTGGACTAAAAAGCGCCTGGTGCGCTGCTGGCGGTGACACAGCTGTAGAACCCGGAGATGCTTATCCTAATAATTTGAGTTCTGAAATTATATACGGTCCTTTTGATTTGAGCGATGTGAATTATGGAGTTTTAAGTTTTTCTTATTGGATTGATACAGAATATGAGAAAGATTGGTTTTTTTATAAAGTTTCAGTGGATGGCATTAATTTTAGTGGCATCGGAATTAGTGGTTATAACGGTGTCTCTGGTTCAGGCTCGTGGGAAGATGAATCTTTGTCGTTTTCATCAATTCCTCATTTAGAGAATATTACAGGTAATCCGCAAGTTTGGATAGCATTTTCATTTGTTAGCGATAGCATTTACTCGAACGATAAAGGTGTATATATCGATAATATTTTTATTAAAAAAGGAAATGTCCCTGGAACCCCAATTGTTGGGGCAATTAATGGTAAATTAATACCTGAAAAAAGTCCATATATTGTAATGGAAGATATAGGAATTGTAGATGACGACTCACTCGTAATAGAACCAGGTGTTATAATAAAATTTGAAAAAGAAAAAAAGTTTATTATCAATGGTTATCTTTACGCTAAAGGAACTGAAAATGATTCCATTTATTTTATATCTAACGAAAGCATACCAAAGGTTGAAGATTGGGGTGGGATTATATTCTATTATCCTACAGATGGCTCAATTTTAGATTACACATGTATAAAATACGCTGGATCACGTATTAATAATAGATCAACACCAGCTATTATTGCTGATGGTGATATAATTATTTCAAACAGTAAAATAACAAAGAATATAGGCGCAATACTGATATCTGGCAATGTTAATTCTATCTCAAATAATAGTATATCTCACAATAGAGGATATGCAATTTTAACTAGTATGCTTGCGGATGCAAATATTACTTATAATGAAATTTATAATAATAGTACAGGTATAACATTAAATTATTCCCACTCATTTGTTTCAAAAAATAGAATATATAATAATAGTGCATATGGAATTTCAATAAATGAATTAAACGCGGTTATTTCTGAAAATGATATTAGAAACAATGGTTCAGGTATTGAAATTACTGGTCATGCGTTCCTATCAACCAATCCTACAATAATTAAAAATGTTATCATGGATAACCAAAGGAATGGTATCTTTATGGACGGCAGTGCTAGTAGAGCCTATATTTTAAATAATTTGATAAAAGGAAATGCAGAGAATGGGATAGATTTTTCTCAAATTTCTGATATTTGGACAAGTCCAGGTGTTAAAGTTCTATCCAATACAATCGTTTCGAATGACAAGTCAGGGATATACTGTGGTAATAAATATATTGATAGAGCGAAAATAATGAATAATATTGTAGCTCATAATAAAAATAGCGGAATATCATGTAAAAATTCAAATATGTTTAGTATTAGTTTTAATGATTTTTATGATAATTCTATTAATTTTGATCTTTCAGAACCAGACTCTATTGGCATAATATCATGCTTGAATAATAATAATGATCCTTGTGATAAATATTACAATATTTTTGTACCACCAAACTTTAACGATGAAATGGCTGAAGATTATTCATTAAAAAATAATTCACAATGTATAAATGCAGGTAATCCAAACATTTTCTTCAATGATACGGATGGTAGTTCTAGCGATTTAGGTTTCACTGGTGGTAGCCAATTAGATATTAATCATACTTTAGATTTTGGTCAAATCATAGTTGAAACTTCAAAATCTTTAAACATCACTTTTCATAATTTTAGAGATTCAGCGATAGTATTAAATAATTTTAGTCTTTCAGATTCTGTAAATTTTATATTAGTAACTCAAAATGTAGATACAATCCCATCTTATGACTATAAATCTTTGGAAATTTCATTTAATCCTATAAGTAAAGGACTACATACATCAATGCTATCTGTTATCAGTGATGCATTTATTGGAATAAATGATGCAAATATTTCACTTCAAGGGACTGGTATTACGGGTACGTTAGTTAGTGGAACAGTTAGCGGAATATGGACAAAATTGGCGAGCCCTTATATTCTCACTACTTCAATTACAATTCCAGACGGTCAAGAATTAAAAATTGAACCTGGTGTCAAAGTATGGGTTGAAGGTAATTATACCATTCTGGTCAAAGGAAAGCTTGAAGCAATTGGTGTACCTAACGATTCAATTACTATTACTGGACACAATTTCATAAAAGATGATGAAGGTCCTTATTTATTTTATATATCGTCACTGGATACAACTACATTAAAATACTGTATAGTAGAAAAAACACCTGTATACGCTAATATCTTCAATCCCATTAATCCCCTTTCTATAATTGTTCATCCTAACTCAAAGATGATATTAAGTAATTCTCGTATTTCTAACAACAAAAGGTCAGCAATTGAAATTCGGGAATCATTTGCATGTATAACTAATTGCATAATAGAAAATAATGATGGAGTCGGAATAAATTTCATTAATTCAAGAGGTATGATTTTGAACTGTTTAATAAAAAATAACGATGGAGAAGCTATTTATTTAACTGATTCGCACCTTGAAATCAAAAATAACTTTATTTACAATAATAAAGGTGGTATTCGTTCTTTATCTGGTCATTTGTTGGCTACCAATAATATTATCACTAATAATAACGGACTTCTCCTTGGCGGTATGTATACATCTAATGACACTTTAAATTTAATTAATAATGTGATCTATAAAAATTCATCATCAAAGAGGGAGAACGCCTGGTTGGTATGTGGCGGATTAAGAATTGGAAAAATTAATGAACTTTTTGTTTTTAATAATATTATAATGGACAATAAAGATTGGTATGAGAAAAAAGAAATTAATAAAGAGGGCATTAGTTCAATAATGTTTTGCAATATTAAAGGTGGCTATAAAAGTAAAGGAAATATTGATATTGATCCTTTATTTATCGATCCTGAAAATTTAGATTTCCAACTTCAAGTTGATTCCCCATGTATCGATGCTGGCCATGATTCAACCCTTTATAATGATCCAGAAAATCCATTCAATACAGGATTTGCTCTTTATCCTGCTTTAGGAACAATCCGAAATGATATGGGAGCTTATGGAGGACCAGGCGTTGCGAATTGCCCAGTTAACCAAGTGCCACATTCGTTCAGCCTGTTAACTCCAACAAACGGTGATACTATTCAAACTCTTACACCAACTTTTGAATGGGAAAATTCTATTGATCCTGATTTTGGTGATCATGTTTATTATAATTTTTATTTAGATGAATCACAAAACTTTAGCTCGCCAATTATTATTTCTGATTTGATTACAACTAATCATTCACTACCTGATACTCTTGAATCAGCTTCCACTTATTATTGGAAAGTTATCGCTTATGACAACGATAGCCTTACTACATTATGTAACGAAGTATTCTCTTTTTCAACATCTTCAATAACAAGTATCAATCAAAAAGGAAACAATATACCTGAAGTTTTTGATCTATCTCAAAATTATCCCAATCCTTTTAATCCAACAACAGCGATTAAATATCAATTACCAAATGATTGCCATGTAGTTTTAAAAATATATAATATGCTTGGTCAAGAAATTATCACACTTATTGACAAAGATCAAAAGGCTGGCTATTATGAGATTCAATGGAATGCTTTTAGAAATGCTTCTGGATTATATTTTTATTATTTAAAAGCAGAAACTAATAATAATAAATCTTACGAAAAAATTAATAAAATGCTTCTACTTAAGTAGATAATTATTAATAAAGTTAGGGCATAACATTTTCATCCACCTGAACTGCCTCGCTCTGGCAATTTTATTGAAGTTTGTCTGTTAGTCAACGTTTAATTGTTTTATGAAGTTATGTGTGTAACTATCGGCAGTCAGGTGATGATGTTGTTAGTGTTCAGATACTATTTAATTTATGGAAAATTATAATCAAAAACAATTATTTGTATAATCGAAAAATTAATCTGAAAGGAGTAACGACATGAATCATTATGTTGGTCTCTGGGTAGATCATGTAAAGGCTTTTATTGTTGCATTAAAGTTAGACGGTGAAGTTGTTTTAAAAACAATTGAATCTGATGTGGAACCATTGATAAAATCAACTGGAGGTGAAAGGACAAAAACTCCTTATGGGAAAGGAAGTGTTTCTCAAGAAAAAACACAGTCGCGCCGCCAACATCAACTTAAAGAATTTTATGACAAAATCATTAAACAAGTTTCTAAAGCGGAAAAAATCTATCTATTTGGACCAGGATCAGCAAAAAAAGAATTAAACCATGAAATGCAAAAAGTCACCGCACTCGCACCAAAAATAGCTGCCGTTGATACTTCAGATAAAATGACCGAGCCGCAAATGATCGCAAAAGTTAGAAATTTTTATAGATTAAAATGATGAACTACTTAGTCTGAAATATCTTTTCGCCACGAAAACACAAAGGCACAAAGTTTTAAAAACAAAATATAAGAATGTTATTCACAAGTTAATTAAATAAAACTTATTGTAAAATCCAATTAGCTTCTATCTAATTGTTTCTTCGTGTCTTGGTGCCTTTGTGGCAAAACTTCATGAATAATCCAGGTTAGAAATATGATTTTCTTCGCTCCCACAAAAAACTCCCACAGAATAAAATCTATTGAAATTCTGTGGGAGATACGTATTTGTTATCTTGAACGATTAGCAATTACCAAATTCATTGACTATTTTTCCGCCTGCTCAACACTTAGTTCAATCAATTCCCCCATTCGATCTTTAATAAACGTTGGACACTCCATATTTGTCGTCCAGGGTTTCATTTCCTCAACAACAGGCTTAATTGCTTTAAACGAAACCTGTCCTCTTGTCGCTGCATCTATCAGAGCAATCCGTCCGCGGATGGTATTATGTTCAAACGGCATTTCTGCAAATTTAGGACTGTCGTTTTTACAGATATGACACTTGGCGCACAAAGATACTATCGAAGCGATATGTTTATGCTCATCCTTGACAGGTGCAATTTCAAGCGAAGGTTCCTTTGTGTCAACAATCTTGCCGGGATTTAAAACGCCATTGGGGTCAAATGCTTGCTTAATTTTGCGCAGATAATCAGCTATTTCTGGACGAATATTTTTATGGTCTCTGCCGAGAAAAAATCCTACCGCATGCTCTCCGGCAAAAACACCGCCTTCTTTTTCCACCCATTCGTCAAATTCTCGAATTACTCTTTTGGCTTTGAGTTTTTGTTCGAGGTCGTCTTCCACGATAAAACTTGGATGAAGGTTACCGTCTCCGGCATGACCATAAATGATCAATTCCAGATTTTCTCGCTTCGCCAGCTCACGCATTTTGTTAATGCCTTCGGTGAACTTGCCCAGCGGCAGCACCGGATCAAACTGAACAATCACTGGTTTGCTGGTATCAGCTTTAGCGAGAGCGCCCAATGCGCTTCTTCGTTCTGTGTAAAGTTCATCAGCTTCCTGGGGATCATTGGTGAATTTTAATTCCAATGGATTTAATTTTTCTAACATCGCCACCAGCCTATCCATATTCTCTTTTGCTTCATGCTTTGAACCTGCAGTCTGGAGCAGCAAAAGCATATTTTCCTTGCCCATACATTTCATCATTTTTTCATCCATATACTCGAATGAATACAGGTTAATCTTCTCTTTAGCCAGTCCTTCATGAATTTTTTGCAGGACAGATTCGTCAGAGAAACGACAGCGGACAGTCCAGGTATCTTCAGGCAAATAGTCGCAACGGAAGGTCAGTTCCACAATCACGCCCATGGTTCCTTCCGAGCCGATGAACAGCGAGGTTAAATCCGGACCGGTACTCTGCTTTGGGAATGGCTTGCCGGTATTAAAAATATTTCCCTGTCCATCAACCACCTTCATTGTCAACAGGTAATTTTTGAACGTGCCTTTGGACATGCCCCAGGTGCCGCCGGCTGCTTCGGCAATATTAGCGCCGACAGTTGACACGAGATGAGAAGCAGGCGCCACCGGCACGATAAACCCGTGTTCGGCAAGATGCTCGTTCAATTTAGCGCAGCTAATTCCTGGCTCGACAGTAACGGTTTTTGAAACATCATCAATATTTTTAATTTGCCTCAACCGGCTTACATTCATTAAAATTCCCTTCAAACAAACCGCACCGCCGGATAAACCTGTCAAACCAGCGCCGGTAATAATCGGGATATTTTCCTTATTGCCGAAACGAATGATCTCCTGAATCTCCTCCACTGTTCCGGGATAAGCTATAAAATCAGGCTTTGAGCGGTACATTGTCGCATCGCCAAAAGTATATGAAAAATATTCAGGCATATCCGGCGAAATCACAAATTCTTCACCAACAATTTTTTCGAGTTCCTTTTTAATATCTGTCATTCTCTCCTCCACAATTATTTTTATTTTTGACTTTCTAATTTTTTGCAAATCTGTTAAGCTGGATTATTCAAGAATTCTTGCCACGAAGATTATTATGCCCGAAGGGTACACCAAGCCACGAAGTTACACAAAAAACACTATTATTGTTTTTTAAGTTATCCAATGCATCATGTTTCATGCTTTATTACGAAGCAAAATCTGCCGTTAGCAGTGGTAATTTTACTCATTTTTTTTAGTGTGTTTCTTGGTGCCTTCGAGACTTTGTGGCTCGTTACTTCAAAATAATAAATTTTAATTAAAATTCAAAGGAAAATTTAACCTAAATTATTCCTAACGCGTCAAAGGTGCATTCCCATCCCCCCATAGAACGCGGATGACACGGATTGAACGGATTTACACGGATTCTAAAATCTTTTGTGAAAAAGCAAAGCTTTAACTCTCAACAGTTTAACGCAGTAAACTGCAGACTATCACTTGAATTTAATTAGCCACAGAAAAAAAATAAATAACGACTATAATTTTCCGATAAAAATAATTAACCGATGGTACATATAATAAACCATAATGAGAATTAGAACCAGCCCAAGCACTGCTATAATATTTTGCCAGCGATTATTAGTCAACTTACCCATAACTTTCTTATTATTTATAAGCAAAAATAAGCCGATACCAATTGCCGGCACAGCAAACAGCGATGAAGCCTGGGCTAACACTAAAGCATATACGACGTTACCGCGAAAAAAGACAGCCACAATCATTCCGATACTCAACACAATAGCGGCAAAAATTTTGGGACCTTTGTCCTGCATAGTGCGACCTAAACCGAGACCATCAGCAATCAAACCACCGCCAATAACAGCATTGACAAGCAATGACGAAAAAGCGGCTGCCAGAAGCCCGGCGCTAAAAACATATTTTGCAAATTGACCGAACAGCGCTTCCAATTGAATCGCCATATCAGCAGCAGTGGAAATCATTATTCCCCGAGGATGCAGAGCCGCCGCAGATGTCATAATCACCAACATACTAATACCGCCGAGCATGACGATGCCGGAAATGGAAGCTCGTGTCTGTTTTTTTAATTCATTTAAACCCCAGCCTTTGTCTTGAACCAGGTAGGATTGATAAAGACAGGCATGAAGGCAAAAAGTAGTTGCTACTAACGCAGCCATTTCATTGAAACCGTTCTCAGGCAAAGAGAGTGGTAAAAATCCTTTTCCCAAGGCAATAATATCTGGCTTTGCAAAAGTTAAATTAAGGAAAAATGCCAGAATCATGATCATTACCATAACCATCATTATTTTTTCGATGACTTTATAAAGATTCTTCGCCAGGAAAATAAGGATCATAGCCGCAGGTGTCATAATCAAAGGCCAGACCATTTCTTTAATTCCAGTGATTGCCTCTAACGCTGTTGCAACTCCAAGATTATTCCCAAATTGAAAACTGGTTGCTGTAAGAAAAGCCGATATACCTATTAATGCCGCAAACCAGCGACCATACGTTTCTGCTGTAGTTTGCAGAATAGATTTGTCGTGCGAAACGCCAAAGCGCGCCGCCATTGTTGTGTACATTCCCATTCCAATTGCAGCAGCCACAATAACCCACAATAATGAATAACCATGATCAGCGCCAATTTTTGACGCTGTGGTAATACTTCCCGGACCTAAAACCACGGAAGCGATAATAAAACCAGGACCAATTGTTTTGAATAAATTTGAAAGATTCCCTTTCATTTCAATTACCTCTTTTCTATTCCTGTTCCAGTGTAACAATCTTTTTTGCTTTCAATATCAAGTTGAGTTTGTTATTTATTAATTCTGTTTTTTTTATAATTAGTTCCTCATTTAACTCGTGTCTGAATGAAAACCCCATTTCCTGTCATTTCGACCGAAGGGAGAAATCTGTAAGTGCAAGAGTTTTAAGGATAATCAGATTCCTCGACTCCGCTTCGCTCCGCGCGGAATGACATGTTTTGCTATTTTTAGTCCAAGCACTAACTCATTAAATAATTAAAATACTCCCGACAAAATTCCACCGCCTGCACCGGATACTTCCCAATTGCAGTTTCATCTGAAAGCACCAACCCAGCAAAACCATGCTCAATCAAGAAACCCAGGTGAGCAATTTCGGAGCGGGAAGGCTCGCTGTTTGTGACCATATTTTCCAGTACCTGTCCAGCGATTAAATAAGGTTTATTGGTCATCATCATCTGGCTGGCAAATTCTTTTTCATAATTATACAGGTCGAAAATTTCTGAATTCGCACCAAGGTCTCCGCGACAGAGCCAGGACATATTTGCAATTTCGGCAATTTCTTTAAGATTTTTAAAAGCTTTCTTCTGTTCGATTTTGGCAGCAAAAGCCTTGTGACTGGCAATCTCCCGAAACAACCTCAGCTCGTCAGCAGATTGAAGATAGGAAACTGCATATCCAACAAATTTCAGTTCCTGTGTCTGTTCAATAAAACTGCGATCACGATCAGAAACCTCGCTCAATTCAGGTTCATAATTTTTCAGCACAAATCCTTTAAACGAATTTAATTCACCCGAATTAATTGACTCTGTTTGAAAAGTTGTTAATTCAATGTCAGTAACCGTCAACCGAATTTTGCCATCATCTAATAAAATTTCATCACCAACGTTTATGTTGTCAAATATACACTGGTGAGGCAGTGGAACTTCATCTTTGATTTGTTGGTAACTGTTTTTAAATACGAGCCTGTCTCCCCTATTCACATTCATCGCCCTGGAAAGTTTCCCGATTCTTTTTTTCGTACCCTGGAGATCGAGCCAGACCGGCATGGCATTCCCTCGTTTCTTAAAAGCCTGCTCCAATTCAATCAACCAGCGGGAAAGCTGTTCCCACGAAAGATGTGAACAATTGAGTCGAAACCCGGTTGCTCCCGCCTGAATCAGCGCCTCGATTTTATTTTTAACCGCAGGTCCCAGTGTGGCGATGATTTGATATTGTCTGTTTTTTATGCTCATTTAGCTTTTTAGCGATTGGATGCAATTTTATAATTTTTGACAGGATTAATATGATGAACTGGATAAAATAATTTATATTTATCCTGAAAATCCCGTACATCCTGTCAGTTTTTTCAATTTATATTTTTGCGCTGTAATTTATAAATATCCCGTATCTTCAACAAAGTTAGGTTGTAATGCCCTTCCTTAAAATCAGGAAAACTCCAGGGAAATGGCAAATAATTTCCTTTTTCGTAGCGTAAAGTTAAATCAGCATAAATCCCGTAATCTAAATAAATTTTCTGCCAGTTATATTTTGCTGATGCCAGCACAATTTTATCATAATCCAGGTAGCCCGCATCAAGATTGACTTTTCGGTTACCATTAATTGCCAAGCTATCTTCAATTTCGTTGTATTCAATTTTAATTTGGGCAATGTCTTTAGGATTGATTAATTTTTCAAACGACCAGAAAATTCTGTAAATTTGCGAACCCATTTCCTGATGATAATAATCTGAAACATCGAAAATAAAAGCATCGCTTTCAAAATCAATTTCACCATAGTTTTGGATCATGAGAGTTTTTGCTTGCTGCAACAAATTTTTATCTGTATAAAGCACGCCGCTTATGAGCTTTGTCATTGGGGGAACTGATGGTTTCATGGTAATTTGTTTTTTGATTATTTGTCATTTCGATATTTAGTCGCGGTAAGTGACCGTCACCTTAAAGGTGACGGTCACTTACTTAAATATGAGGAAAAAAGAAGTTAAAATCAAGGGAAAAGTAGGGCAAGATGGCATCTTGCTTTTCGTTGTTCTCCCTTCAACTGCTGCAAGATACCATCTTGCCCCACGATTAACGAAGAAGAATAATTTTTATCAAATCACTTTTATTTGTGCCCAATTCAATTCTACAAAAATAAATCCCGGATGGCATTGTCTGACCTGACTTATCAAATCCATTCCACCTGATTACATATTCACCTTTCGATTTAATTTCATTCACTAAAACTTTAACCTGCTGCCCCAATGAATTATAAATAATCAGCTTAACCGAACTCGTATTTTCTTCAATTAAATAACGAATCGTTGTGGCAGCATTAAACGGATTGGGATAATTGGTCAACAGCCTCATTGATTCCGGTGTTTGAACATTCTTTTTTTGCGGACAATAAACTCCAGTGGAGATCTGCTTATAATTGTATAACCCATTGACAGTTCCGGCAAACACTGAAGGTGGATTTATCAAATTACGCGCCAGGCAGATAATTTGCTTTTCAGGGAGTTCCTCGCTAATATCCTGCCAGCTATGAGGCGCTTCACGTGTACCGAAAACTCCTCTTCCGCTATCACCAAGAAAAAAATATGCAGGCTCTTTTTTTACTGAATACATCGAACGCATTCCTGTTACCATTTCCACACAATGAGTCCACCAGGTCCAAACTTCCCAGTTTTTTCCCCGGTCATAACTGACATATATTCCATCAGAGCGCGATTCAGGATTGCAGTTAGTTGAAACGAAAATCTGGTCTTGAAAAAATTGGATTGAAGAAATATTAAAATTGTTAAAAT
>Ga0255380_10061_pt1 | contig 17649 bp, 14 predicted proteins | sample ANMaggSeSYBR01G8_FD_182107 | JGI IMG/M metagenome (GOLD analysis project Ga0255380, IMG submission 182107) | Sediment cell enrichment communities from methane seep in Santa Monica Basin, California, United Staets - ANME aggregate JGI... | ecosystem: Environmental > Aquatic > Marine > Cold seeps >... | reverse complement strand
ATAATATAAGGCGGATTAATGATAAAGATTAAAAATCGTGACAATTTATATTTTGATGGCATGGCTCCCATAGACAACCATTTTCACCAACGCAAAATTGAGCTATTAAAGAAATCCTGGGCTGGCGTTTTCCGGGAACATGTTCTTCCTAAATTGCCTGTTAAGGAAATAGCCAAACATTTTGATAAATATATGGGACGTCCAACCAAAGAATTGACAGCCATGTGTGGCGCTTGTGTGTTACAGCAATTTTTTGATCTCACAGATGAACAAACCAGAGATCAGTTAGCATTTAACCAACAATGGCATTATGCTTTAGACGTTCTTGATCAGGAAGATCAAATTATTTCCTTAAAAACGCTTTGGACATGTCGGCAACTCCTTTTAAATGATAAATTAGCCAAAAAAATATTTGATTCTGTTACTGATAAATTGGCTGATGCTTACGGCATTGACCCCAAATTGCAGCGCCTGGATTCTGTACACATACATTCAAATATGGCTCGATTAGGCCGGATTAGAATATTGTCTCGAACCTGTACCATATTTCTCAAAAAACTTAAAACGACATTATAAAGATTTGTATGATAATGTTTCTGAAACAATTAAGTCCAGATATGCTAAAAAAGATGAAGACCCTGATTATTTTGGCAATACACGTCCGTCAGAATCCAAAAAACGTCTTGAAGACATTGCGCCAGACCTTTATGAACTTATCGAGCAATTTAAAGACAATGAAATTATTAGTTCAATGACCAGCTATAAACTGCTAACCCGCGTATTTCATGAACATTGTTCAGTTGATAATAAACAAGTTTCAGTAAAGCCAGCCAAAGAAGTTAGCTCTGAAAGTGTGCAAAATCCGTCTGATGTGGATGCCACTTATGATGGGCACAAAGGTCAGGGTTACCAGGTACAGATTATGGAAACCTACTCCAAAGATAAACCTAAAGATGATTCACCGCAAAAATCATTACAACTGATCACTTATGTTGAAGTTGAACCAGCTCATTGTCATGATAGCAATGCAATAGAACCAGCGATTGATGATGTTGAAAAACGGAATCTGCTTCCTGACGAACTCGCTGCTGATACGCTGTACGGCAGTCAGGAAAACATTGATAAAGCCAAAGAACATCAAGTAAATTTGGTTGCACCCGTTCCAGGCAAGAAACCAGAAAACAATCTATCAGCATTTTCATTCGATGAAACTACTACTGAAATTAACTGCTGCCCGGAAAAGCATGAGCCCAAAAAAATCAAACATAATAAAAAAGGCTCAATCAGTTGTCTTTGGGATAAAGAGCTTTGCCAGAATTGTGATTTGCGTTCTCAATGTTGTGTCAAAGAGAGCAAAAAAGGTTATCTTTTAAGGTACACTTCCAAAGAAGTCGAAGTTACCATTCGTCGTCAATATGAACAGAGCGATGAATTTAAAGATAAATACCGATACCGTTCCGGTGTCGAAGCCAGCATCTCCCGCTTTATCCACATGACGGGAGCACGACGATTGCGCTATCGTGGCTTAAAGCGTGTTGACTATGCAGCACGTTTAAAAGCGCTTGGGATAAATATATTCAGAACAGCCAAATTCCAGACAAATCAAGAAAATCAAGCCTGCTTCGCATAGTTATGAAGCATGCTTTTTTTGTCTTGAATTAAATCCAATGTTTCACGTGCAGCATATACAATTAAACCGCAGTTTATTGCTGTTAAATAAATTTAAATTTTTAATCCCAATTTCCGGTAAAAATATGGCTTGCTTTTCCATCTTTTTATCTTAAAATTCATCTCGACTTTTTACGAGAGCGTCAGTACTAATAAAAACGAATAAAGGAGAAACTCTATGATAAAGCATTTGTTTGGAAAAACAACTTTAGTTTTAATCATTACCTTCGGCATAGTACTGTCGTTTTTTGTACAAGGGTGCAGAGATAAAGTGGGAAAGCATAAAAAAGGGGGCATAACTGGAATCACCAAAGGCAGTGCGGACCTTTCTGTTATTCCTGATACACCGCAGGGAGAGTTGTGGCGTTATGGCGGTGGTGGCGCGTTTCAGGTGGCGCCGCGGCTGGCAGCATTCTTCTGCAGTATTTGGGTGGAAGGTAAAGGCAATATTGACTTTGTGAACGGCTCAGATGTCATTCTCTTTGATGATCTTTCAGACATCAGCGCCGACAAAGCCATCCCGCTTTCCCGTAACGAAACAGGGGAATCCTTCGTCGTCGTAAAGGGCACGGTTGCCGGTGGATTCGTACCCTATGGCGCAAAGCTAACTGATGGTTCACCACATCCACATGCCGGTACAGGATTTGGGTTTAACTATGCGCTAAAATATATGTTTGACGAGACCGGTCATTATGATTATAGGAAATCTGTGGAACACTGGTTAGAATTTTATCAGTTTGGTTATGATGGGAAGGAATTCCGGATTCTCAAAAAAGACCGTGCGGAATATAAGACGTTTCTCCCCAACTGGGAGTTTGCCGGGGAAGGGCTTTCCAATGCAATACCCGATGGACAAGATTTGCTGTTTAGTGTTACGGCGAGAAACGAAAAAGGTGTGGCTTCCGGGATCACACGCTGGACGTATGGAGAGCACGGCTGGAACCTGAATTCATTCGTTCCGGTAACAACAAACAAGGAAGGAGATAAAGGACACTGGGTATGTGGTGGCGAGCCCAGCCTGATCAGAGATACTGATGGTAGTTTACTTTTTTCTGCCCGCAGTGGCGGGGACGCAAATTACGATATGGCTGTTTGGCGTTCCACGGATAGCGGCGAAACCTGGGAACAGATCATTTACCGCAAGAATTGCCGCGCCCGGTCTCCCATTACAATCAACCGAACCGCCGATGGCACTCCGTACATTGCCGCCAACCTGCCTTCAAACTGCCGCACACGGGAGGTACTTGGTTTATGGCAACTCAATGAAGATCGGACAGATTTTGAGGATGTCATCATTGCCCGCGATTGCCGGGCAGAGTTTGGCTTTGCACCGAGCGGATCGTGGTGGCGTGTGGATCATCCTCGTTCTAAGGTTTTGCAGCTGGCGGACGGCGAGTGGCACAACGTATTGATCTATCAGATTGTGGATAATCTACAAATAGAGGGCGACGCAGATATGGCGCCACAGACGGGGCATTATCTCGAAGAAGTTTTTTCGCCAGGAGAAGTTGTACCTGCCTGGAAATTTTAACCGCAACATAAAGTTAAGATCTTCCAGGTTTTTGAAACCTGAAGGGTCTGGAATGCTTCACTGGAATATTTAATAAGTTTTGATGATTCTTATTTCAAAAACACCTTTTGAAGATACAAAGGTGATAATTAGAGGCATATAATGAGAATTAAAGAAAAACAAAACACATTTCAATTATTATTCGAGCAATCTGCCGATGCCATGCTTTTAATAGATGGAAATGTGTTCGTCGATTGTAATCCCGCAGCCGTAGAGATATTTGCTTGTTCCGATAAAAAGCAGTTGTTACGCCTTCATCCTTCCGACCTTTCCCCTGAAAAACAGCCTGATGGTTGTCTTTCTCGTAAGGAAGAAAACAAGCATATTGCCAAAACAATTGAGCAAGGCAGCAATCGTTTTGAGTGGTTACATCAGCGGATCAATGGAGATGCCTTTCCTGTCGAAGTGTTGCTTACGAGTGTTCATTTGCAAGGCAAGGAAATAATCCACGTAACTTTGAGAGATATTACCGAGCGCAAGAAAGCGGAACAGGCGCTGCGCGATTCAGAGAAAAAATATAAATTGCTCTTTGAAAAAAGTACTATTCTTAATTGTATAACGGATATGAATGGTACCATTACAGAAATTAATCGCAAATTTTTAGAAATATTGGGTTATTCAAAAAATGAAGTTATCGGCAGAAATATAATGGATTTTGTGGTTGCGGAACAAAAGGAAAAAGCTGCCGAAATATTAGCAAAAGATTTTAAAGGAGAAAAATCACCTGAGACTGATATTGATATGCTGGCAAAAGATGGATCGAACCGTACCATATTATGTTCACGTGGACCCGCGTTATTATATGAGAGCGATGCACCTGCCGACTTTCTTCTTATCACCGTGATAGATATTACTGATCGTAAACACGCCGAAGAAGCTCTTAAAATGGCGCTTTCTGAAGTGGAGAAATTAAAAAAGCAGCTTGAAGAAGAAAATTTATATTTACAAAATGAGATTAAACTAACCCATAATTTTGAAGAAATCATCGGTAAAAGTGAAGCGCTTAAAAACATTTTAGGAAAAGTAGAACAGGTGGCGGCTACCGATTCCACAGTGTTAATTCTTGGAGAGACCGGAACCGGCAAGGAGCTGATTGCCCGTGCGGTTCATAATATAAGCGGTCGCAATGACCACCCATTAGTCAAAGTTAATTGTGCCGCTTTGCCGGCAAATATCATCGAAAGTGAACTATTCGGTCATGAAAAAGGCGCATTTACCGGAGCCTACGCACGTAAAATTGGACGTTTTGAATTGGCAAACCGGGGAACAATTTTCCTTGATGAAATCGGTGATTTAGCTCTGGATTTACAAGTTAAGCTGTTACGGGTTTTGCAGGATGGCGAATTTGAACGTCTTGGCAATCCTATTACGATTAAAGTTGACATTCGAATCATTGCAGCCACAAATCGTGATCTGGAAAAAGCAATCGAAAATAGTACTTTCCGTGAAGACCTTTATTATCGGCTGAATGTCTTTCCTATTAAGGTGCCTTCGCTTCGGGAACGCAAAGAAGATATCCCTTTTTTAGTAAACCATTTTATCAAAAAATTTTGTAAAAAAATCGGTAGAAAGATAGAAATAATTCCGCAAAAAGTGATGGATGGACTGCTAACTTATGACTGGCCTGGTAATATCCGGGAATTGGAAAATATTATCGAACGCGCCGTAATTGTTTGCCAGGGGAAACGACTTGAAGCGGGCGATTGGCTGCCCCAGAAATGTATGCCGGCTGTCGCATCCAATATCACCATTCTGGAAGAGGTGGAAAGAGCGCATATTCTAAAAGTATTGGAATCAACACGCTGGCAAGTTAGTGGAGAAAAGGGAGCTGCGAAAATATTGGGGCTAAATCAAAACACTCTTGTATCGAAAATGAAGAAGTTGGGGATCAGGCGTAATTGAAGAGTTAGTTATTCATATATTAGGATGTGTTTTATAGTACATACAGTATATTCACTTGCTGGATTTAACGATTAGAAAGGGAGTTAAATGAAAATCAGTCTAAAAATTTTGCTTAAAATATTTTTTTTATTTTCTATCACTTCAATTTTGCAAGCACAAACTTATTATGTTAGTGGAACTGGTGATGATAGTAATTCCGGGATGTCCCCGAACGATGCATGGCAAACAATCAGCAAAGTAAATAGCTATCAGCTAAACCCTGGAGATTCTATTCTCTTTAGCAGAGGAGATTATTGGCGTGGACAGTTAATTCCGCAAAGTGGAAATTCTGTAGGATATATTTTATATGGTGCGTATGGTGTTAGTGATAACCCTTTATTTCTCGGTTCTGTTAAAAAAAATAGTCAGGAAGACTGGTTGGATGCAGGAAATAATATTTGGAGTTCTGGGGAACCTACCGTAATCGGCAACGAAGTGATTTATAATCCAAGTTTTGATGTGAATTCCGATGGTTGGTTTTTATATTCGGAAGGAGGGGCTGTTGTTTCCGGCGTTAGAGATGAGTTAGAATTTGATACTTCTCCGGCAAGCTTTCGAATTGATTGCATTTCAAATGGCAGTGAAGCACACCACATCCAATTTTTTACATCACAAGAGATGAGTATCAATGAAGAAAAAATATACAAATTATCATTTAGGGCAAAATGTACAAAATCATTTGAAATTAACTCCATCCCTTTGATGAAAATGACTTCTCCATGGCATGATTATTACAATAATTCCATCGAACCTGTAATCATCGGTACAGATTGGACATCGTGCGTAATATATTACCAAACTAACATTACTACTGATGACGCAAGGATTACATTTGCCCTTGGCGGTGTTTTACCGGAGGGTGAATCATTTTATATTGATGATATTAGTCTAAAAGAGTGTGAAAATGCTGACTTTATCAATGATGTGGGCAACATCATTTTCAATAGCGAAGAATCATGCGGAATTAAAGTTTGGAATAGTGATGATTTAGATGCGCAAGGTAAATTTTTGTACAATTATAACAATTTCACACTTGATGTTTATTCTATCACCAACCCTGCCCTTTACTACCAGGATATTGAATGTGCATTAACAACCCATATAATTGATGAGTCAAATAAAAGTTATGTTATATTTGAAAACCTTGAGTTAAAATATGGTGGCGCTCATGGTATTGGGGGAGGAAATACTCATCATATAATTGTCAGAGACTGTGACCTTTCATATATTGGTGGGGGTGAACTTAAAATCGAAGGTTATAACAATGTAAGATATGGAAATGGTATAGAATTTTGGGGAAATGCATATAATAACTTAGTAGAAAGGTGCCGATTATGGGAAATTTACGATGCCGCATTAACAAACCAAAACAATATGGAAAATGTAAATCAATACAATATTATTTATCGTAATAATATCATCTGGAATTGCGAGTATTCTTATGAATTTTGGAATCATGATGAAAATTCGTTTATGTACGACATCTTTTTTGTAAATAATACTTGTGTCGATGCCGGCAATGGTTGGGGACATAGCCAGAGACCGGATCCCTCGGGTTTACATGTCGTAAATTATGCCAATGTCACCTATACGGGTGAAATACGAATAATCAACAATATCTTTTATGAATCGTCAGACAATTGTATTTACATACATTCTATTTATGGTGGGTTGGAGAACTTGAATTTGGATTACAACTGTTGGTACCAGACAAGCGGAGGTATGATTAATTTTCAAGGTAATGAATATACAATGTCGCAATTCTCAGTATATCAATCAGAGACATCACAAGACCAAAATTCTATAACAGAAGATCCCTTATTCGTAAACCTTTCAGAAGATGATTTTCATTTAACTGAAAATTCACCCTGTATAGACGCTGGGGATCCGAATTCTCCTTTAGACCCAGATGGAACAATAGCAGATATTGGCGCATATTATTTTGATCAATTAGGAACGAACTCCGATGATAGTTACACGCCGTTGTTAGAGAGATTTTTTCTGTTTCAGAACTATCCCAATCCATTTAATCCGGTTACTACGATTTCATTCAATTTACCTCGAACCACTTTTGTAACAATTCCAATTTATGATATAAACGGCTGTTTAATAGCAACCCTGATTTCGCAAAGAATGCCGGCAGGTATGCATAAAATCCAGTGGTATGCCGATGACCTGAGTTCTGGAGTCTATCTCTACAAAATTAAGGCAGGCCAATACAGCAACATAAAAAAATGTGTTTTATTAAAATAAGTTTAACGCAGCTAAAAGTTTGCACCTGACCGAGTCAGTGCGCAAGTTGCTCAAATAATTTATGATCTCCGAAAAAATGCGGGCTTAAGTCAGAAGCAACTTGCTGAATTGATTGGTACAACTCAGTCTGTTATCAGTCGATTAGAAGATTCGGATTATGAGGGGCATTCACTTTCGATGCTTGATAAAATTGCAAGAGCGTTAAATAAGCAAGTAAAAATAAATGTCGTTGAAGCAAATTCAGAACTCGTTTCTGCCTAATACAAATTTCCCTTCTCGTTTCTATAGGCGATTTTTCACTCACTATAATCAGGTATCCCTTTCGACACAACAACTTTTGATATTTCAAATCTTTATTGATATATCAAAAGAGACGTGAATTTTTTACAAGTATTAAAATTGTTAACACAACTTGTTTAAGTATAGTAATATAAGCCGTTTGGAGTACAATCCGAACGGCTTTTTTTATTTTGGCATAAATCTTGACTAATAACAGGATAGTTGGCAATAAAAAACAGAAAAACTTATAGGGAAATAATTAATGAAAGTAAACACTATTTATATTTTAACAAACGAAAATTTCCATAAAGAAGTTTTATGTAGCAAACAGCCGGTACTTGTAGAATTCTCAACGGAATGGTGTGGAACGTCTCATATTATTGCCCCTATTTTAGATGAAATGATAATCAAATTTAAGGAGGAAATAAAATTTTACAAAATAGATGTTGATGATTACGAAGAACTGGCCAAACAATATGGCATAGGAAAGATACCAACAATACTCTTATTTAAGAACGGGAAAATAATTGATTGTATTGTTGGTGCAGTGGCGAGAGAAATTCTTGCTAAAAAATTGGAATTACTCACACTTAAATGAAAGGAACCATTATGAAAAACGTTCAAACTGCAGTTATCGGTCTTGTTATTCTATTCACATTTCACACGGTAGATGCTCAGAACCGCTGGAACCTGCATATCAACAGCGGTGCCGCATTTGCCACGCAGAAGCTTGGTGACGCAGATCTCAGCACTGGATTCGGCTTCGAAGGAACCGTGGCTTATCGCTTCATGCCGCATCTGGCGACATATACCGGATGGAGTTGGAATCAATTTTCTGCAGATCAGTCATTTGCAGGCACCAATGTACATTTCGAAGACTCAGGTTTAGTGTTCGGTTTGCTATTCATTCATCCTTTAGCAGGATCAAAATTCAGTTACCTAATCCAGGCAGGAGGAATATATAACCAAATTAAAGCCGAAAACGATGATGATGAAATCAAAGCCGACATCATCGCCAAGTCAACGCACGGACTAGGCTGGCAGATTGGCGCTGGCTTGGTTATTCCTCTCGGTGAACGTTGGAATTTAATGACAAGTGTTCGATATCGTTCTTTGTCAAGAGAAATTGAAGTTGCTGATGTCAAAACTGCTGTAGATCTTAATTATCTTTCAGCTGGAGTCGGTTTGTCCTGGTCGTTCTGAACGGTGTAGCGAAATTAGATACATAAAATTATTAACACTAATTGAGGAGGTTTATACAATGTTTAAAAGAAGCTTATTGCTACTCATCTTATCCACTCTTATTATTTATTCATCTGCAAATGCATCACGATTAACTCAGGTGGTCAAAGGTCGTGTTGTTGATCAACAGACAAAAGTTGGGTTGATTGGCGCCAATGTGGTGATATATGGAACATCTATGGGAGCGGCAACTGATATGGATGGATATTTTCGAATACTAAAAGTACCTGTTGGCAGACACAGTATTAAAGTGATGTACATGGGCTACAAATCTCGAATCATTCCTGAAATATTAGTTGGTTCAGCAAAAGAGATTGTGCTAATGATTGAATTAGAAGAAGATATTTTAGAAGGACAGGAAATAGTAGTAACACCGAAAATTGAAAAAGACAAACCCCTAAATGCAATGACAACCGTAAGCGCCCGTTCATTCTCTGTTGAAGAAACACAAAGATACGCAGGAGGATTTGATGATCCGGCCCGGTTGGCTTCAAGCTTTGCCGGAGTCACTTACGGCAACGCCCAGGACAATGCCATTATCATTCGCGGAAATGCGCCCAAAGGATTATTGTGGCGACTGGAAGGCATTGAAATACCCAATCCCAATCATTTCCCCGACGGAAATGTCATTGGCGGCGGTGTATTTACTACATTTAGTAATCAAGTATTAGCCAATTCAGACTTTTTAACAGGCGCTTTTCCCGCAGAATACGGAAATGCACTATCCGGCGTATTTGATATGAAATTGCGCAACGGCAATAGCGACGTTCGCGAATGGACGTTTCAAGCCGGGGCAATGGGTATAGACTTTTCAGCAGAGGGACCGTTCGCTAAAAATAGTAATGCATCATATTTAATGAATTATCGCTATTCAACAATTGGTTTGCTTACTGATTTAAAAATTATTGATACCGATCAAAAGCTGAAATATCAGGATTTATCATTCAAATTAAATTTCCCCACGAATAACGCCGGTACATTTTCTTTATGGGGTATTGGCAGTATTGATCAAGCCAATGAAATTGAAGAAACCGACTCAACGAAATGGGAACATGACTGGGACCGCTTAAAATATGAGTCAGAATTCAGGGTGGGCGCATTCGGTTTAAATCATAGATATATATTAGGCAATTCTACGTTTATCAACTCAACAATTGCTGCGACTGCCGAAGATATCAATAATGATCTGGATCGTCTGGATGATAATAGTATACTCCGGAAAAATGAGTTTATAGATAGTTTTAATGGAAGAACAACAGTAACATCCATACTCAATCATAAATTCAGCTCTTGTCTTTCCAATACAACAGGTATCGTCTGGAACTATCTGTTTTACGATATGAAATTGCAAGCAACGATTGACGATGATCCTGAGACGTTTCAGACATTTGTGGACGAAAATGGAAACAGTCAACTTTTACAGGCATTTACACAGGCGCAATTTAACATTACAAATGACTTAAAATTAAATGCAGGCGTTCATGCCGAATATTTTTTGCTGAATAAGAACTACTCGATAGAACCTCGTGTTGGGATTAATTGGAATATTCATCCTCATCATATTATTAGTTTTGGATATGGTAGGCACAGCCAGCTTGAGAACATCAGATATTATTTAGCGCAACGCGAAACCGATAGTAGAGTTGAAATACCAAATAAAAATCTAAATTTTACCCATGCTGATCATTTTGTTTTAGGTTATGATTTTAAAATAACAAAGCACACAAGACTAAAGATGGAGCCCTATTATCAGTACTTGTATGATGTTCCTGTCAGAAGAAACGATCAATTCTCTTTCATTAATTTGAAAGATGAACGTTATTTCAATGAGCCACTGGTGAATGAAGGAACTGGTAAAAATATTGGCATAGATCTGACACTTGAGAGATTTCTTAACAATAACTACTATTATTTGATTACAGCGTCCATTTTTGATTCGAAGTATACAGGAGGAGATGGCGTAGAACGTAACACCCGCTATAATCGTAATTATGTTTTCAATGGTCTGTTTGGTAAAGAATTTAATGTGAAGACCAATAATGTAGTAGGAATTAATGGTCGGTTTACTTATATGGGCGGTGAACGAATCAGTCCGGTTTTGCGCGACGTTTCGTTATCAGAGAGAAGGGTGATCTATGACGAGTCACGAGCCTTCGCAGAATCACTGAATGAGAGTAAATATCTTGATATCACAGTAACCTATCGAATAAATCATCAAAGCGTTGCCCATATATTTGCCTTGCAAGTAAAAAATGTGTTAGGAAGTCCGAATGATTACGGCTATGTGTACGATTTCAAAGATAGAGATTTAAAAAGAGACAAAATGGTCATTGTTCTTCCCTCGATAAGCTATAAAATTGAGTTTTAATCCATATTATGCAATGGTGCTCTATGCAATCATTATTTATTATAAGGCAATTAAACATGAATTTATTCCTATTCTGCTGGTTTGCAGCCGCGGTGTGTATCGTGTTCTGTTTTGGAACAGAGATCATGCGGGTTAAAACAGGAAAAACGCAGATGATTCACTGGCGTCGAATCGTATTGCTCTCACTCATCTTGCCAGGTTTGTTATTCGCGAAAGTTAGCTACAATTCCGCAACCGCGAACTCGCTGGTGTTAAAGGCACAATTCCAGGCGGCACTCGACACGCTTCAAGCACAATACGGATTTCCGGGCGCAACTGCCGCCTACATTCTGCCCGACGGAACGGTCGATGTTGTCGCAACTGGTCTTGCCGACGTTGAATTAAAGATTCCAATGACGCCACAATCGCGCATGCTTGCAGCAAGTATTGGCAAAACCTTTGTGGGGGCGACCGTTGTCGCGCTTGCGTAGGAAGGTGTATTGAGCCTCGATGATCCTATATCGAAATGGCTTGGTGATCGGCAGTGGTTTCCGCGTCTGCCGAATCACGAGATGATTATACTGCGCCAGCTTCTGACCCACAGTTCCGGCATTGCAAATCATGTTGAGTTGGATAGCTTTAAGTGCGCCTTGCGTGAAAAATGGCGTGCGAAGGAAAATCCATTTCCGCCGGAAGCCCTGATTGCATTCGTACTGGACCAACCGCCCTTATTCAAAGCAGGTGAAGGCTGGTACTATAGTGATACCGGGTACATTCTCGTTGGTCTGATTATCGAAGCAGTGACCGGGCACAACTACTACGAAGAAGTCACGCGGCGATTTTTGGAGCCTTTGCAGCTTACGCTGACTGCACCATCCGATCGTCGTGAACTGCCCGGACTTGCCGCCGGTTACCTGGCGCCAGACAATAAATTGAACTTGCCCGAAAAAACCACTCTTCGGCCTGGTATTATGGCATGGCATCCTGGCATTGAATGGACCGGTGGTGGATTAGTCAGCAATCCCAGAGATTTGGTGGTGTGGGCAAAAGCCCTGTTCGAGGGTCATGCGATGGAGGGTAACTATCTGGGAACGCTGTTACAGTCAGTACCAATCAGCAGCGATGATCATGACACGCGATACGGTATAGCGGTTGGCATCCATGAAAATGGACCGTTGGGCTCAACCTATGGTCACGGCGGATGGATACCCGGTTACTGTTCCAGTCTTCGCTATTATCCCGATTGTGGCGTCGCCATTGCTTTCCCAGATTAATACTGATATTGGGATTATGGATAGCTCAACGCCGGTAATTGAAGAAATGGAAATCCGCCTGGCAAAGGTCGTTATGGCGGGCGTCTGGAAATGAATACGGTTTCGGATTTGTAATGAACTCAAACATTAGGAGAAATTTATCATGATTAAAAAATCATCAGTCGCTAACAAAGGGCAGATTCCCTTCATCTCCCTCATACCATTTTTGCTTATTGCTTTTGGTTTGGCCTGGGGAATCATAGCTCTGTTTATCCTTCTTCCGGATCAGATGACCGCGATATTCGGTCAGATAACCGGTGACCATCCGCTCTTTTTCCTGGCGGTTTACGCACCTGCAATCGCTGCTTTTATTATTGTTATGTACAAAGCCGGCACGAGAGGCTTGCGGCGTTATCTTGCACGGGTGCTGCTCTGGCGCTGCTCCCTGCTTTGGTATGCCTTTCTGATCATCGGCATTCCCCCGATCTTTTACGTTGGATCTGCATGGAAGGGAAATCTCCTCACGGAACCGTTTCCATTTCCCTCATTTCAGTCACTTCTCATAGCACTGCTACTTGCCGCGATCAAAGGGCCCATCGAGGAGCTCGGTTGGCGGGGATTTGCCCTACCTTTGCTGCAACGAAAGCTTGCGCCCATCTGGGCCGCGCTGATTCTTGGTATGGTTTGGGGTTTCTGGCACCTGCCTGCATTCCTGTTGAGCGGGACTCAGCAGAGCGCCTGGTCTTTCACTCCATTTTTCATAGGCACGGTGACAATCAGCTTGATCGTGACCGCTTTATTTAATGCATCGCGTGGTAGCATCCTGCTCCCTGCATTGATGCATTTTCAGCTCATGAATCCTATATGGCCTGACGCCCAGCCATTCGATACATACCTTCTTGTTGGTATCGCAGTTCTAATTGTCTGGTTTAACCGAAAAGATATGTTCAGTAGGGAGGGCGGAGTAAAACAGGTCATTCCTCAGGCCGATAGCCAGGTGATGCCGAATGATGTTGCAGGGGACTCGGGCACGATTCCTCGAGTCTTGGAACGGGAATGAAGAACCTCAATTACTAATTTTTGATATATCAAATGTTTTTTGAAATATCAAAAGAAAGGGAGTTTTTTACAAGTATATAAATCACCAATACAGTTTGTTTAAGTTCAATAAAAAAAGCCATTTGGAGCACAATCAGAACGGCATTTTTGTTTTGGCATGAATCTTGGATTATAGCAGGATAGTAAATGTCAGGAAATTGAAAAGCCTTTTAGAAAATTATTTATGAAAGAAAACACGATGACCATTTTAACTAATGAAAATTTTTACAAAGAAGTCTTGAGCAGCAAACAACCGGTACTTGTTGAATTTTCTACGGATTGGTGCGGAACGTCCCACATTATCGCCCCTATCATAAAGGAAATGGCTGCCAAGTTTGCAGATGTTATAAAATTTTGCAAAATAGATATTGATGATTATGAAAAAACAGCCAAACAATATGGCGTACGACGTATTCCGACAATACTCTTATTTGAGAACGGGAAAGTAGTGGATTTTATTTATGGCGCTGTGTCGAGAGAAATTATTATTGAAAAATTAAATGCTTTAATTATGAAAACATAGGAGAACGATCATGAATGTTTTTTCAACCTTATTCAAGGGATTAGTTCTATGTACTATTACGACAATTTTACCAATAAGAAGTTCTGCACAGCATTTAGAATCCGGACTTAATGAACCGTTGAAAATCCAGCGCATTAAATTGCCAGTCAAACTTGACGGTTTAAGTAATGAATCTGCCTGGGAGGGCATTAAATCACTGCCAATGGTTATGATTACACCAATTTTTGATAATGAACCATCAGAACGTACAGAAATTTTATTGGGCTATGATGATGAGTATCTTTATGCGGCTGGACGATTCTTTGACAGTGAGCCTTCAAAAATATTGGCTGCATCTTTTAAACGAGATGTTTGGACGTATGCTTCAGATCAAATGACTATCATCCTCGATACATTCAATGATAATGAAAATGGAGTAGTATTTTTGACTACACCAGCAGGAACACGAACAGATGCCAATATATTAAATGATGCTGTAGGCGCACCAAATAAAAACGTAAACACAAGCTGGAATACTTTCTGGGATGTGGCAACTGTGCGTAATAATGATGGATGGTTTGCAGAGATGCGCATACCTTTCTCAAGCCTCAGGTTTGAAGAGAAGGATGGACAGGTTGTAATGGGACTTGCAGCTTTTCGATTCATTGCACGAAAATTCGAAATGAACACTTTTCCTTTAATTCAGGAAAAGGTAGGTTTTTGGGGAACTTTCAAGCCATCGCAAACTCGAGAGATTCTTTTTGAGGGCATCAAAAGCCACAACCATCTCTACATAACTCCTTATTTGCTTGGTGGGTTAGGACAGTCAAATGAACTCAATGATGCTGAAACAACATACGATAAAACTGACAAGTTTGTCCATGAAGCGGGATTGGATGTTAAGTATGGGCTTACAAACAATCTTACATTAGATGTTACTTTAAATACGGATTTTGCACAGGTAGAGGCAGATGACCAGCAGATTAATCTTACACGTTATTCATTATTTTTTCCTGAAAAAAGGCTTTTTTTCCAGGAACGTTCAGGCAACTTTGATTTTAGTTTTGAAGATAATAATCGTCTTTTTTACAGCCGGCGTATTGGAATTCATGAGGGAAAACAGGTACGAATCTATGGTGGCGCCAGGGTAGTTGGCAGAGTTGGAGCATGGGATATTGGATTTCTTAACATGCAGACAGAGAATTTTAATGCTCTTCCGTCAGAAAATTTTAATGTGCTCCGGCTGCGTAAACAGGTCATTAATCCATATTCTTATATTGGAGGTATGGTTACTTCAAGAATAGGAAACAAGGATAGCTTGAATACTACTTATGGAATTGATGGTATCTTCCGTTTGTTTGGAGATGACTATTTATCACTAAAATGGGCGCAGAGTTTCGAAGATAATGAGAAGAACCAATTTGTTTCGTTAGAACCTTCTAAGATATATGTAAACTGGGACAGGCGAAATGAAAAAGGGCTTGGTTATAATCTCAGTTACACAAGGTCCGGTGATGCCTTCAACCCGGGTATTGGGTATGAACGTCGGAATAATTATACTCGTTTTGGTGACAGGGTGCAATACGGATGGTTTCCAGGCAAAGAGTCTCGACTGCAAAACCATCAAGTTTTCATTGAAGGATATACATTCATACGTAATGATGATAGCACGATTGAATCTTCTGAGATAGGCGCTGGGTGGAAATTTATAACAAAGGTAAATTCATATTACGATATTAAAATTGTACAATATAATGAAGATGTTGCAGAATCATTTTCATTTTCAGACGATGCTGATGTTCCTACAGGAAAATATACATTCAATGGTATTAAAGGTTCATATATCACATTTCAAGGAAGTCCCTATAAAATTACAACAACAATTGATGCTGGTTTTTTTTATGATGGTCGGCGTGTTACGATGAGTTTAACACCCATAGTTAATATATCTGCTCATCTGCAATTAGAAGGTATGTACCAGTTTAACAAGGTAGAATTCCCTGACCGCAACCAGAAGTTTACCGGACATATAGGACAGCTAAGAACCTTGGCATTTTTGAATAGCAAAATTTCATTTATTTCATTAATCCAGTACAATAGCGCCAGTGACAGAATCATAACTAATTTTAGATTCAGATACAATCATCGCGAAGGCAATGATTTTTATCTGGTGTATGATGAAAACTATAACACAGACAGGGAACGTGAAATACCTGTATTGCCACGTACAAGTAATCGCACAATTATGTTAAAATACAATTATACCTTTAATATTGGTTTATGAGATTCGGGAGAAGGCTAATACTAATAGAAAAAATTAATAGTTTTTTTTATGTTAATCTTGAACTGGCGCGATACCTTGGGTAGTTATCCTTTCATGTTAAAAGTCAAGCCCTTTTTTGATGGGGTTGGCTTTCTTGTCCAAACTCAAGGTTATCTGGAAAACCATTTAATCATAGTCAGGCAGCCTGTTTCAGATGGTTGCTATTCAATTATTGAAGGAGTCCAACACAATGAATATCCAAAATCAAAGCAATAGAACTACAATTCGCAATCTGGTGATTTTCATCATTGTTGTACTTGCGATTGGCTGGATTGGGCGGGGATTGGATGTGCTGATGGATAACCCGGCTTCTGAAGGCATTGGAATACTCTTGTGGATTATTACGCCACTTGGAGCTTCCTTGCTTCTGCGGGCATTTGCCGGGGATGGCTGGAAGGATTTTGGAATCAAGCCAAACTTCAAAGGGAATATGGCGTGGTACGTTGTCGCACTTCTCGTCTATCCCATTTCGACGGTATGTATCTTGATAATCGGCAGTGGTTTTGGTTTGATTACATTCCCCAATTCTTCATTGAGCAAGCTTGGGTTGGTATTCCAGGCTTTCGCGCTGGGCATCTTGCCACTTTTCATAAAGAACATCTTTGAAGAGGCTGCCTGGCGTGGGTATCTCGCTCCTAAAGTTTACTCCCTTCGTTTGAATGATTTTGTGGGGCACTTGATTGTCGGACTTGTTTGGGGAGCGTGGCACATTCCATACTATCTGTTTTTTCTGGATCGAGCAGTTCTCCAGGACTTCACTACGTTGAACCTGGCGATTTTTATCCCCCTGGCGATCGTGGTGATGATCTCCTGGGCAATGGTGTATGGCGAGATCCGTCTTTTGACCAAATCAATCTGGCCGGCTGTTCTGATGCACGCAGTGGAAGATGCCCTTCTCATCATGCTCATTGCCGATCATTATATCCAGATCCTACCGGGAACGGACTGGCTGATTTCGCCGATGAGCGGACTCATCAGCGTCATCTTCTTCCTGGCGATTGGAATTGGTTTGCGCCAAATGCGAAAGAGAAAAATGTCAGTTGCCTGAAAAGATTAGGCTATCCGCGGTGAGTCAAAAAAAAACTAACTCTTAAAAGAGTAGTGAAAAAACCAATGGAGGAATTAAACCCCAACCTGGACAAGCCAGAACAAAAAAGTTGAATTGAAAAAATC
>Ga0255380_10057_pt1 | contig 18052 bp, 10 predicted proteins | sample ANMaggSeSYBR01G8_FD_182107 | JGI IMG/M metagenome (GOLD analysis project Ga0255380, IMG submission 182107) | Sediment cell enrichment communities from methane seep in Santa Monica Basin, California, United Staets - ANME aggregate JGI... | ecosystem: Environmental > Aquatic > Marine > Cold seeps >... | reverse complement strand
TTAATTACTGGAACTTGGGTAACTATGCGAAAGCATTGGATTGTTTTAAAGAATCCTTACCAATTGCCAGGGAAATTGGTGATAAATTTGGTGAAGGGCTTACAATTGGAAATATTGGCATAATATACCAGGAATTAGGTGATTTTTCAAACGCATTAAAATATTATAATGAAGCGTTGAACATTGCACGAGAAATGAATAATAAAAAAGAGGAAATGCGACATTTAGCAAATATTGGAACAGTTTATAGCCATCTAAATAATTATAATAATGCGTTTGATTTTTACAATCAGGCATTAGAAATGTCAAGAGGATTTAAGGACAAAAGGCAAGAATCCATTTTACTGGCTGATATTGGTGATAATTATACCATTTTAGAAAAATATGAACAGGCAACAACATACATTAACAACGCATTAAGTTTGTCTCGTGAAATTGGTGATAAGAGTACTCAAGCTGCACAATTGTTAAATTTAGGTGATGTAAATAAGTCAACCGGAAATTATAATGAGGCTTTTAATCGTTATTTTAAAGCGAATCAGATAGGAAAAATGCTTGATGAACCAGGTTTAATCTGGCGTTCCTATATGGGATTAGGAATTTGTTATAACAAACAGAAAAAATACCAGCAATCTCTACGTTGTTATGAGTATGCCATAACTGAAATAGAAAAAATCAGGCAGTCAATTGCGACTGATAAATTCAAAACAGGTTTTTTTGAAGACAAAATACAATTATTTGCTAACGTGATAGAATTATTGGATAGGTTAAACCAAAAATACCCATCAAAAAATTATGATAAGAAAGCTTTTTTATACGCAGAAAAAGCAAAAGCACGCGCCCTGCTGGATATAGTTTTTGAAGGAAAGATATTTCAAAACCTGACAGAAATACCAGTTGATTTCAGACAAAAATTTTTAATTAACGAAAAAAAGTATAATAACAAAAACCAGGAATTGTCAAATGAATTAAACAAATCAGAATCCGATCAGAATAAGCAGTTGGTTTCTGATTTAACCAATCAAATCGAAACATTGCAAAGAGAAAAAACAGAAATATTACTGGAGCTACAACAAAAATATCCCAGCTATTTTCAACTCACAAATCCCAAATATCTTACGGTGCAGGAAGTTCAGAAAAATATTTTAAATAAAGATCAAACTTTAGTTGAATATTTAGTCGGGGAAGAAAAGACTTATGTTTGGATAATCAGTAAAAATAATATGGAGTTTAAGACTATCGAATTATCAAGGAATGAACTCCAAACTAAATTAGCCAGGATTAGCCCAATATTCGCAAAAGAGAAAGAAGTTGTCGAGACAAAAATAGACCATCGCTGGGCTAACTTCAACTTAGATCTACTTCATGAATTGTATTTAAAACTTTTGGGAAAACCAGCAGAAAATTTTCTGAATAATGCTAAAGAATTAATTATTATTCCTGATGATATTCTTTTTTATTTTCCATTTGAAATTCTGGTTACAGAAATTAAAGATAATAAAATTCATTATCTGGTCGAAAACCACGCCATTTCATATTCATCTTCAGCCAGCCTGCTCAATCCTGAACTCAAAAGGGATGGGAAACCTCAAGATGATTTGCTTGCTTTTGGCAATCCAGATTTTAAGAAAAAGAAGAAAACAGGGATATTAGAAAAACTTACAGCACTTGTTAAATATAGAGCGATTTTAAGAGGAACGGATTTTCAAGCGCTGCCAAATGCAGAATTAGAAGTGAAAGCAATAGCAGAAAATTTTAAAAATCCAGCGGTTTTTACTGGTATAAACGCCGATGAAGCACGCTTAAAACAGATGGCAAAAAATTTCAAGCTTATTCACCTGGCTTCGCATTTTCTGATAGATGATAAACAACCAATGTATTCGAAAGTAATTTTGTCCCAATCAAATACACAAACTGAAGACGGATTTTTACAGACTTACGAAGTTTGTAACATGAAGCTTAACGCGAATATGGTCGTTTTGAGTGGCTGCAATTCGGGGCTCGGTAAATTAAGCAGAGGAGAAGGTTTGATCGGGATGACGCGTGCATTTTTATATGCTGGTGTTCCCAGCGTTATAGTTAGCCTGTGGCCTGTGGATGATGAATCAACAGCACAATTGATGAAAAAATTCTATAAATATCTGATGGCAGGGTTGAACAAAAATCAGGCGTTACAAAAAGCAAAAATCGACTTGATAAAATCAAAAGATAAAAAGCGAGACCCATTTTATTGGGCGCCGTTTGTGTTGATTGGAGATGGGAATTAATAGGAAGTTGATATCTCCTATTTTAGTTTTATAAGCATTTTCTGAGCATCTTTTTTTCTCATCAAATTTATTTTGTCGAGATTTAAAATTTTATTAAATTGTATTTTTGCTTTATCAACTTCTTCAATCATCAAATAAGCCTTCCCTAAAAACCAGTAACAATCTTCCTGATAAAATTGATTTTCCCCGGCAATCGAAAGTGCGACTTCCAAATATTTTATTCCAATTTTTACTTTTGATGTATCATACTTGTAAGGCAAGCCCGGAAGCCCGGTTTTTGACATATTGAGGTAACAAAGACCAAGGTAGTAATTAACTGTATAATTGGTTTGATTTTTTTGTTCAAAAAAATCAAACTCAGTAATCGCATGTTTATACTTTCCATCCGCAAATAATTCTAAACCATTTTCTAAAAATGTGTTTGCTCCTGATCTGAGAACAACTTGTTGTTCCGGCTTAATTTCTGATAGATAATAAAAATCAGAACGGTTAAAATAAGCGATTGAATAAAGACCTATTACTAATAAAATAGTCACAGAACCTGCATAGGCTATAATTCTTGGGGCTAAAAATATATCTAAAAAACTAGACCACTTGTCTCTTAATATTTCAAAATACCTTTTCCAATAGAAAACTTTTGCTGTTTCTACTTCTGATACTGAAATAGAATCAAGTGAAGAATAGAATTTTTCATCCAGCCTTTTTTCTATTGCACTCCAGTTTTCAATAATTGGTGTTTCCTGCATTTTTGCATCCCCGATTGCTTTTAAACTCTCCAACGCTGAAAAACATAATGGGCAAAAATTTAGATGGTCTTCAAAAATTATCTTTTCTTTGCCGGACAATTCCTTATTAAAATAACGATATAAAATTTCTGTTTGTGGGCAGTTATCTATTTCGTTATTTCTGATGCTTTTTAATTGCGTTTTAAATTTTTCAGAAAAATTATTTTTTATTTGATTTTTTGGTTTCATTGTTATTTAATCCCATCCCGTAAAATCGCATATTGTCAAAGTAGTCTGCCATCCCATTTGAATTATTATTACAATACTAAGAGCAAAAACAGAATTCAATCCAACCCTCTCTTTTTCCAAAATCAATTTAACCTTTCTTTTCCCATTTTGAATGTAAGACCTGACTTCATTATCTGAATACCCGGTTAATTTAACAATCTCTTTATACGATTTTTCATGAATATAAAATAGACAAAAACATCTTTTTTGCTGTCGTTTAAGTTTTTTGATCGCTCCCTTAATTGTATCTTTCAATTCAATATTCTCTAAATCAGCGCCCTGGTTATCTGAACTCTTTATATCCTTTTGATTTTCTATTTGATCGAATTGTATCTTCTTTTTTCTCCGAATGCAATCAATGCAAAGATTCGTGGCAATTTGCGCAAGCCAGGGATAGAAAGGTTTGTTTAGATCAAAGCTATGGATTTTCTCAAAGGCTTTAATGAAGGCATCGCTGGTCAAATCTTTGGCATCTTCCTGGTCTTTGAGTATTTTTATACAGTGAAAAAATAGCTGTTGTTTATGCTTTTCAAATATTCTGCCTAAAAAACTTTTATTCCCGGACTGTAAATATTGTTCGATCCAATTAATAACTTCATCAGTTTTGTTTTTATTTGACTGATTTGCCTTCACTAATTCTGCCTTCTATTTATTATACGAATGAGATCGTAAATTTACATAATTTTTTTCTGATATTTAATATAACACATGAAGATTGAAAAATCAAATAAAATCTTTTTTATGTAATTTATATTTCCCAATCGTAGTATAGGTAGCAACGTAATTTATTCAAATTATAAATAGGAGGAATTATCATGAAAAAACTGGTGTTGATAATTTTATTATCTGGATTGGGATTAACTACCACACTTTTTGCCCAAAAATATGATTTCAATAATGGAACAAAACAAGGCTGGACAATGCAAGGTCCTTATGATGATAATGGAGCAGGAGGGTATTCATCGAATTTTACATTTAACTGGACAAATATTGTCAACTATCCCACTCCAGATCCGGGAAATCCAAATAAAGGCTCTTTATTTTTCTATACTGGTGGAGGACACGGAATTTCTGGAATGTCAGGTACTTACTGGATGATGCAATTTTATTCCCCGGATCTATCGAGTAATTCTGCTTGGCAATCAGCGACTGGATATTCAGTTCGAATAGTAGAAAATATGACTGTTGGATCTGAATTATACGCTAATCTTTTTGTAAGAGTCTGGGATTATGATCAATCAAAGGACAGGTATTTCTATGACGGCCCTATGCAAAAATTAACTTTCAGTTCACATTTTAATCAATGGGCAACATGGAATCATCTTACCTTTGACTGGTCCAATATATCAAATTTTCCAACAAATTATAAAATCAAAAGTATTCACATCAATATTTGGGGTAAACTACAAGGATTATACCAAGGTCAAGTCGGCATTGATGAAGTCGTAGCAACATCTCAACCTACTCAATCCATTACTGTTGATGTGCCTAATGGCGGCGAAATCTGGAACGTGGGTTCAACAAGATATATTCGTTGGCACTCAAATAATTTTAATGATCCCGTTAAAATTGAATATTCAACCAATGGAGGTTCGTCATATTCAACAATTGTCAGTAGCACAGCCAACGACGGTTCCTATACATGGACTGTTCCTAATACACCTTCCACCCAATGTCTTGTTCGAATCTCCGATGCAGCAGATGGGAATCCTTCTGATGTAAGTGATGCCACTTTTACGATACCATCAAATGAATTCATTGTCCTTGATGTCCCTAATGGTGGAGAATCCTGGCAGGCGGGTACGCAACACATAATAGTATGGCACGGTCAGGGTATAAACAATAAAGATGTAAAAATAGAGTATTCCACCAATAATGGAGCTACATACAACTTTATTGATTATAAAACAAATACTGGCACTTCAGGTTCTTACACCTGGAACATTCCGAATACACCATCAACACAGTGCCTGGTTCGTGTTTCAGTGCTTATTCCCCCGGAAATTTCTGATGCAAGTGATAATGTTTTTACAATTTCTTCACCCGGAGGCAATAACACACCTACGGGCAATAATATAGGCGTAAATCTGGGAGATGTTAGTGTAGAATTTGATAATGTAACTGGCGCCGGAAATACAACTTTAAACAAGAAAACCACTGGTCCGGCGGCGCCGTCCGGATTCACGATTGTACCTTCAACTTCACCCGTTTATTATGACATTAATACAACAGCAACTTATTCTGGTAATATTTTTGTCTGTATTTTGTACAATGATGCTGGCATGACGCAAGCTCAGGAGGCGGCGCTCAAATTACAAGTTTACGAAGTTCCTCCCGGAAATTGGAAGGACATCACTATTTCGGTGGATGTGAATGCGAATATCATTTGTGGTCAGGTGAGTCATTTAACTGATTTTGCAGTGATGGCACCCACCGGTGGATCAAACAACCAGATTATTTCTTTACCACAAGGCTGGAGTTGGATATCATTTAATGTTCAACCTTCTGATCTGTCAATAGAAAATGTTATGTCTGGTGTGTCTAATTTGGCAATTGTGGTTAATGGATCTGGTCAATTTTATATACCGGGTGTTGTTAATAGTATTGGTCAGATGAATATTTTAGAAGGTTACAAAATCTATGTAAGTTCTGCTGACCAGGTTTCGGTGACCGGTCAGCAAGTCAGTGTAACAACTCCAATGAATCTCACTTCAGGCTGGAATTTTGTGAGTTATCTTCCAACAACTGCCAAATCAGTGGAAACGGCTCTTGCTTCAATTATTTCGCAGCTTGCCATTGTTAAGAATGATGAAGGTAAATTTTATATTCCTAATGTTGTGAATTCACTGGGAAATATGGCGCCCGGAGAAGGATATAAGCTATATCTTAATGCTAATGCGACCTTAACTTATCCGCAAGGGCTGGGTGTTCCAAAATTAAGTACAATAACGCCAGCAACTAAAAACATAAGACCCTCCCATTTTAAATTCCGGGCTCGTACAGGTGAAAGTTACAGCGTGGTTGTCCAGTCTTTTAACATTGGTGAGAGAAATATAAAAATTGGTGACGAAGTTGGCATTTTTAATTCTCAGGGAATCTGTGTGGGAGCTGGAGTTTGGGATGGCACAGATGTTATGGCTATCTCAAGCTGGGCAGACGATGAACAGACAATTGAAATTGATGGTTTTAGGGAAGGTGAAGAAATTCATTTCAAATTCTGGGATTCCGATAAAGATAATGAAACAGAATTTGAAGCAACGTTTATTTTTGGCAACGGACGATTTGGAGACGGTGCTTTTTGTATGGTTGAATTGAGTAGTTACGGCGTTATAAAAAATTATTCACTGGAGCAAAATTATCCCAATCCTTTTAATGCAAATACCATGATTTCGTACCATCTGTCCCGAGCCGGAAAAGTTGAATTGAGAGTTTATAGTCTATTGGGGAAGGAAATAAAAACACTGGTAAATGAGCATCAGGGGATTGGCTCCCATTCTGCTATTTGGGATGGACGGAATTATCAGGGCAATGACATTCCAAGCGGGATATATTTTTATAAGTTACAAATGGGTGGTGTTTTTAAAGTAAAAAGAGCTGTTTTAATTAAATAATTCTGGAGTAGAAAACCAATGTAAAGCATCTCCGATGCTTTGCGTTGAAATAATCAATGTACTCTAAAAAGATTAATTTAAAAATAGGAGAAAACCAAAATGAAAAAAGTCAATTTTTTATTACTGTTAATTTTCACTTTTTCTTCTGTGGTATTTGCACAACCACAACATTTTAACTTTACTTCAAACACCGGGGAGAGCTACAGCATTGTGATCTCTAACGCAACATTAGACGGAAATCCCTTGGCAAATGGAGATGAAATAGGTGTTTTCACTCCCGCTAGTCTATGTGTTGGCGCCTCGGTTTGGGATGGAACATCTCCTTTAGCGTTAACCGCCTGGAAAGATGATAGCCAAACAGCATCAGTTGTTGATGGCTATCAAGCTGGTGAGACAATGTCTTTTAAAATTTGGGATAAAAGCGCGAATCAGGAATATACTGCTACAGCTACTTACACTATGGGCAATGGGACTTTTGGAGATGGATTTGCGGCTCAGCTATCTTTAACTGCTGGGTCTGGTGGAACTGAATCAATAACAGTCGTAGCGCCAAACGGGAGTGAAGATTGGACTGTGGGAACACAACACGAAATCAAATGGACGAGCGCAAATTTTACTGGTCAGGTTGAAATTGAATACTCCATCGACGGAAATGCCACGCACTTAAATGTAATTAGTTCTACAAACAATGATGGATCACATATGTGGACAATACCAAATACACCATCAACACAATGTGTCGTTATCATCTCAGATGCTGCAGATGGCTCGCCATATGATATCAGCGACGTAATGTTTACGATTTCTTCCGGTGGTGGTTCTGAATCCATTACAGTTGCGGCTCCAAACGGTGGTGAAGATTGGCAGGTTGGAACACAACACGAAATCAAATGGACAAGTGCAAATTTTACTGGCAGTGTTCATATTGAATATTCAACAAATGGTGGGACATCTTACTCAGACATAATTGCAACAACTAATAATGATGGTTCACACATGTGGACTATTCCCGATATGCCTTCCTCAAATTGTCGGGTAAAAGTATCAGATGCAGCAGATGGTAATCCTTTTGATACAAGTGATAATGTTTTTACAATTTCTGCCGGACCAGTGGGGGGAGATATTATCGTTACAAATACGTTTGACTCAGGACCTGGATCGCTAAGAGAAGCAATTAATCAAGCCAATATGAATCCCGACCCAGATTTAATTGTATTTCAAATACCTAAAAGCGTACCCGGTTACGATGCTGATGTCGGTATTTGGACAATAGAGCCTCAGTCAGCTTTGCCAAAAATCACTGGGGAGGGACTCATTATTGATGGTTTTTCTCAAGCTGATTTTCTGTCTGAAGAAACCAATCCCGATGGCCCTGAAATTCAAATTGCTGGTTTTGGCGCTGGCGAAAATTCGAATGGTCTGCACGTAAAAACCCACTATGTTGAAATTTTTGGTATTTCCGTTCATAACTTTGGTGGTACAGGAATCTACGTTGAGGGCGCTCAAGAAGGAAGAATTGCAGGATGTCATGTTGGGGTTGATTTTAGCGGAGATGCGCCAGCAGAGAATGGGTATGGTATTATTTTAACTCAAGGCACTCATTTTTTTCACGTTACACCGGCAGACACAATACCCAATGTAATATCAGGAAATTTAAATATTGGTGTAATGATTTCAGATAATTCCCATCATAACGTCATCATAGCTAATATTATTGGTCTCAATAAAAGTTGTGAATATCCGATTGGGAATGGAAATCACGGGGGAATAATGATTTCTGACAAGAGCGATAGCAATGAGGTAGTGGATAATGTGCTATGTGGCAATGCCTTTGGAATGATCATCTCAGGCTCAAATGCAAATTTTATTGAAACTAATCATATTGGCACTTTTCATGAATGGGAACCTTTTGGCAATGAAAATGATGGGATATGGTTAGCTGATGATGCTCAATATAATACCATTAAAACAAATGAGATCGGTCACAATGGGGGCAATGGAATTAGAGTTACAGGTACTCAAACATTGTATAATACAATTTCTCATAATTTCATTTCCTTTAATGCATGGTCGGGAATCAACAATAGTGATGGCGGAAATGGAGAATTAGATCCTCCAACTATTTCAAGTGCAACGAGATATAGTATCACCGGTACTACCCAACCAAATGCGATAATTGAAATTTTTACTGATCCCGAAAATGAAGGAATGATTTTTCACGATACTGTTGTAGCCGATGGTTCTGGTAATTTTATCTGGACAGGAAACATTGAAAGCCCGTTTAATAACATTACTACTACTGCCACCGATGAAAATGGTAATACTTCGGAATTTTCAGAGCCAATGATTACTTCTGTGGATAATAAAAATCAAACTTTATCACCTGAATCATTTTCGCTTTTTCAGAATTATCCCAATCCTTTTAATCCTGAAACGACTATCAAATTTGATATTTCCGGGAATTCTCAGTCCATGATAAAAGTGAGTCTTAATATTTATAATTTGCAGGGTCAGTTGGTTCGTACATTGTTGAATGAAGAAAAAACATCCGGAGCGCACACTGTTAAATGGAACGGTCTGGATAATAATGGTAAAAAAGTTACCACAGGAATTTACTTGTACTCAATTATTGCTGGTGACTTCATTGCGACTAAGAAAATGGCAATTTTGAAATAGCCAACTCAATTAAATCAAAATTTCTAATTGATATATCTATCAGCAATTCAAGAAGTTAAACAATGCCCTGTCAAATTATTTTTTGGCAGGGTATTTGCATTTGTAAATTTATTGTTAATTATTTTCATTGACATTTTTAATTTTATTTGATAACTTAAAATGAGTTTCGATTCTCCTTCTTCACTGCATTTTTTTTAATAGTATTCGGCAAAATAGATAAATCAAGCATCAAGGAAATTTCATCATGGCACAGGCAACTAAAAAAAGATGTATCTGTCTATTTTTAATTTTTCCATTCTTTTTAATCTATTTTTTTTACCTTCCCTTAAGCTACAGTCAGGCTATAAATCCCACTAATAAACAGGTTGATAAATCCGAATTTATTGATGAAAATTCTGATTCCAATCTTCAAAGAAGAATAGTAATAACAAACCTGCCGTGGAAAGATGGGAAAGAGGTGGGAGACACCACAATTTATATTAATACTGATTTAACACTCTGGGCAGCGTATTATCAAAATGGAAAATATAAAAACGAGATTTATGTTAACTGGTTTTGGTGTTCACTATCTTCTTCTGGTGTTCAAGAAATAATCCCCCTGGGCTCTGGAACCAACATTCAATTTCAGCGTGCCCGACAGGATTCAGGATTCATTTTTGCGAGTTCTCTTTTTTCCATTCAAGGGGATTCAACAGGTACAATCTGGATTATTCGCAGAGACGTAAGAGAAATTGTAATTCGTACTGAAGCGAATAATGAAGGAGAGCCAGTTGAAGACGTCGCCCTGACCACTGATGAAAAAATCCAATTGTTTGCCGCAGGTTATGATTTATTGGGTAATTATTTAGGCGACCAGGTTGTGGGCTGGTCTTCAAAAGGATTGATTCCTCCACTGGACAGCGAGAGTAAATCTGTTATCTTTTCGCCAACAGAACCAGCGACTGGAAAAATCTATGCCTTCAAAACGATAAGCCCTATAAATATTAATGGAAATCATGAAATAGGCGATTCCACAGGTGTTTTTACTGTATATCCTGGTGTGCCGTTTGGAGAGTTTTCACTTACCCCCAATCCTGCCAGTATCCCTGCCGATGGAAACGCAGTATCCCAAATTACATCATCGTCCATTAAAGATTCTGAAGGGAATATTGTCAAGACAGGAACATTTATTACTGTAAAAACTGATCTCGGTAAAATTATCTCAATCGATGAAAATTTACTCGTGCCAGGGATTCAAGTATCGACAAACCAGGTGGGTGTAATTTCATTTGAACTGCAAGCTGGAACGCAATGGGGAACTGCCGCTGTCGAAGCAGTAAGCGTTGAGGGGAAGGCAAAGGGTGTAACTTCTGTACGGCTTATTGGCGAAATATTGAAGTTAATTTCTACTCATTCGGATAGAACAACAATTACACAGGGACAGCAAAACATTTCGGTCTCCTGTGAAGTTCAAAATATTGGCGGGTCGATTTCTTTTGTACAGGATGTCAGTTTGATTTTAATCAAACCTGATTCGCAAATTGTAACTGGCGAATATCAAATCACCAGAATTGACACCATCACTCAAATACCTGCCGGGCAAAAAAGGGATTTCAGTTTTTTGGTGAATGCAACTCAAAATGCTGATACAGCGCTGGTTGCAATCGATGGAAATATTATTACCCAAATGGGAGATTACAGCGACTTTGAACAGAAGCACCAATGGCAGGTACAATCACCACCTGTGCTTGGAATACCATTTATTTCGCCTGCTGAGGATGAAGTTATGCCAGGGCGGGAAGGAATAATTATAACAATGCAGGTCGAAAACCAGGGCATGACGTCGGTCAAAAATTTGAAGGGAGAATTATCTTTCTGGCAAAATGGGCAGAATGTTTCAACCGATTATACCGTTGAAGCGTTGGAACAAAATCCAACCATTATTGAAGGACATGACAGGGTTGAACTAAAATTTTCAGTTGATGTTTGCCTAACCGCAACCACGGGTTCAATTGTAATCAATGGAAAAATTTCAGGATTGGATGTAAATACAGATCAGCTTTACGAAAAACAGGGCGCTGATTTGCCAGCAAGCTGGATTGTTATTTCTTCCTCGACCGAAGTTCAAATCACGTCAACTAAAATTATTTGTCCCAATGTTAATGAATACGGAGATGGAGAAGTAAATATCAACCAGGAATATTTTGTCCAGGTTGTTGTTCAAAACATCGGTGATGAAGATTTGGAAAATATTGCTATTTCGCTGACTTCCGATGGCTGTTCAATTTTTAATTCAGATTCAGCACAGGTTATCGAGTCGCTGCTGCAAGCGGCAACTGATACTACAAATTTTGAATTGATTGCTGACGCGGTAAATTTGCCGACTGTTGAAAATTTTGAAGCCCGAATTGACAGCGGTTTCGGTTCAATAACTGGAGAAGAAGTAACTATCAGTCCTGCAATCGATTGTTCTGCAAACGTTCAAATTACTAATCCTGCCAACTTAGAATTAATTGCAGATAAATATTATTTAGAAATTCCAGTCGGGCAAAATTTTAAAATAAGAGCGAAAGTGATTAATTCACCCGAAATCGCTGATTTTGACACAAGCGGGAAACTCAATATTCTTTTTTCGAGTCAATATGAACTGCTATCAGAACCGCGAATACAAAGCTTTGTTGAGAATGAATTTGTTTTTTGGACATTGAAGGCGCCAGATTATCCAACAGGATTAGATTCGATATTGGTGTATGTTTACCAAAAACCACGGGATAAAAATAATCCTGAAGAATTTGTATTAGTGAAAAATGAGATAATTGTAATTGAAGTCAGGGCGCAGGAAACAGTGCTTGCAATTAGTGATGTTTCAATAACCGAACCCGATAGCGCGGTTGATGGGATTCTGTCCAGTGAACAGAACTTTAAAATTACGGGAAAAATAGTTAAACAAAAGGTAGAAGACGTTTTTGTACAAATAATCCTTCCACATGAATACAGCTTGGATGACGCTATAAAAAATATCGGCGTTGATTCTGTGGTTTCGTGGTCGGTGAATGCCCCGATTAATCCACATTATGATGCAGAAAGAATTATAATTGAAGCCTGGGGAACAAAAGAAAATGACACGACAAAAGTTTATGCCATTCCTGATTCTTCGCTGTTGGTTCAGACGGTGAAAAAAGCAAATTTAAAAGTATCGGCAGAAATAATTAGTCCGCCGAGCGCCATTCCACAGGGACAGATTGCACCAGGCATGGAATTTCAAATCAAAGGAGAGATTGTAAATTACGGAGATGCGCAAATTTACGGAGATCAAAGTTTAGAATTAATTATCGACCCAGATGACTTGAGTAGTTTTACTGTTTACGAAAATTTAATAATGCCTGTAACTGATGATTCTGTTGTCTGGACAATTTTAGTCTCAGAAAATATAGACACCCAAATAAAAATTCTTGAAGTAAAAATTTTTCAAACTCCCCTTGACGGAAATACCAATGAAACTGCCTTTATTGATGAAAATAATAAAACCGCAAAAATCGCAGTGTCCACCGCAACTGGTGTTGGAAGGCTGGAGTTGATGGTAAAAAAAATACCTGAGATTGAACCATTAGCCATTGCGCCAGGTGAAGCTATTATTTTAATGGGAATTGAATTTACGAACCTTGCCAATGAGTCCAGCTTTGAAATTGAAATTGATACTTTAAAATTTGATGTTGAGAATAAAAACAATCAATTAATTGACCCTACTCAAATTATGTCAGGTTTCCGGGTGCTGAACAATGAATCGGCTATTTTGGGACAGGCGATAAATTCCCTACAAAATCCAATTGAAATTCCTCTGAATTACCCTGTAAATATTATTCCGCAACAGAGTGAGAAATTATACATGGAAATTGATTTCCACGAAAATCTGAATCAGCAATTCAAAATCAATTTAAAAGACAGTTCATATATTCACGCTGCTTCGTTGATGGATGTATTTATTGTTGACGAGTTCAGAAATTCAAATATCAGCTTAAACCTTCGTTCAAGCTGCCCTGTGATTAGCGGAAAGAGTTTGAAGCAAACATTTTACAATTATCCAAATCCATTTGGGACTTCCGAGCAGAACTTAACATATTTTGTTTACTATCTTAGCCAGGCTGCTGATGTTAAAATACACATTTACACATTAATCGGGGAATTGGTGTGGCGCTGTTCCTATTCAAAAAATCAGAAACAGGGGGAAAAAGGCTTATATCAGGGTAACGAAGTTACATGGGATGCTACAAATTTAAAAGGATACAAAGTGTTGAATGGAGTTTATATTGCCAGAATTTTTACCAGTTACGGTGAGTCTGCAATTGCGAAAGTAGCGGTGATTAAGTAACAGCATTCAATTTTGAAATTGTAGCGCAAGATGGTATCTTGCCCTAATAAGTAATAATTTTTATTATTGTTACAAATAAAAAAAGAGACCGGCATCAACTGAACCAAATCAGAATTAGGGGGAGTTACTGACTTGGATAGTTAATCCGGTCTCAATATCTTTGAAACTATATTAACTTTTTAACTTAACGAGTTTGCGTATTTCGTTAATTTAGATTTTTGATTTGCAGCTTTGTTTTTATGGATAATACCTTTTGAAGACAATTTGTCCAATAATGAATAAGTCTTTTTTAAATCATCTTTAATCAATTCACTATCTGTTGTATTTCTTAACTTTTTAATTGAAGTCTTCATTAACGATTTATAACTAACATTACGTCGATTCTGCTTCAAACTTGTCTTAACACGTTTTATTGCTGATTTATGTTGCGGCATGATTCCCTTTCCATTTTAAATATGAATTTTTCTCTAACTTTGAATAATATACTAAAATTTAATAAAAATGTCAATAGAAAAATCAACAAATGTTTTTTAAATATTTTTCCAATTACAATAATTTCCTACATGCAGATTATAAAAAATTTCACTACCGGACACTTTTTATATTGTGTAGCGAACGATTGTCATTCCCGCATGTTTTTGGCGGGAATCTCCTCAAAATTAACCAAATGGATGCCCGATAAAAGCACAGTCTGTATTTCCATAATTGTTTAATGTAACTGTACAGGCATTCTGGCGTGATAATTCGTCGAAAAGTCCCATTTTTTAAAAAGTGCCCGGTAGCAAGTAAAAAATCAATAAATTCCTTGACTTTTAATTAAAAAAAACTTATTTTTCTACGTAATTCATTTAGTGCCGGCTTTGCTTCTTTATTATGTAGTTGACTGATGATGTGTCCAGCCGTAACAGTCATAGAAAGTAAAAACCTGGTATTATATATTTTTATTTAACAAAGAGGTATGCTTTAATGGAACAGGGAGTTGTAAAGTGGTTTAACTCTTCAAAAGGCTTTGGCTTTATCCAACGGGACTCGGGTACTGATGTTTTTGTTCATTACAAATCTATCATATCAGATGGTTACAAAAGCTTAAAAGAAGGCGAAAAAGTCGAGTTTGATGTAGAGGAGACAGATAAAGGCTCGCAAGCAATAAACGTAACTATTGCATAAGAACCTTACCAAACTTTAAAGCCTCAGCAGTAATTTTGCTGAGGCTTTTTTTTTGCATTTGGCTTTATCTAACCTGGATTATTCAGACTAAAAAATTGCTACTGGACATTTTTTATTTTTTGTTCCAAACCCCTTAACTTGAAACTTTAAAAATAAAGGTGAAGATGAGTATGGGTATAACAATACACTACAAAGGTTCAATCAAAAATCTGTCTTTAATCAGCAAGCTTCAACAGGAAATGGTTGATATTTGCCAGTCAATGAATTGGGAATATCAATTATGGAATGAAGATTTGAGCAAGCCTTGTGATGCAACGCTAAGTCACACTGAAAAAGGGGCTAATATTGAAGGTCATATACCGCTCCGTGGAATCACTATTGTAATTGATTCGAAAAACGAATCGCTGGATTTGCTGTTCAATCCTGAAGGAAATCTTTCCGGTTTTATGCTGGAGATTATGAAGTATGACAGCACCATTGACAAAAATCACAAATGGATATTTGTCAAAACACAATTTGGTACTGTTGATGCTCATATTACCACTGTAAAGCTGCTCCGCTATCTGAAAAAAAATTACATTCCTGATTTGGAAGTTAAAGACGAAGGAGAGTACTGGGAAACTGGCGACAAAGAGCATCTGATGGGAAAACGTGCATTTTTAGCTGGGAAAATAGCGCAGGTCGAACAGGCGCTTTCTTCTATTGAAATTGAAGATGAGATTACACCGGAAGAATTGGCGGATAAAATAGAGGAAGTGTTGATGAAAATGCAGGAGAAAAGAGATAAATAAAATTCAACTTAAAAGGAGCAACAACTGTGAACACTAAAATTGAAATCTACGAACAAGGACTGGAGGAATATCCTAAAGCACAGGTGTTTCTTGGTAATCTTCTGATGATTATTTGGATTGCGCTGGGAACTATCGCCTGTTGGCTCCTGTCTCCAATAGCTGGCTGGATTTATCTTGCCTTTGCGTTATTAATGGTTGCTGTTGTTTTGCGGAAATTACTCTGCACAAATTGTTATTATTACAACAAATGGTGCTGTATGGGTTGGGGCAAACTGGTAGCGCTATTTTTCAAACAGGGTGATGTCGAAAAATTTAACACAAGCAGCGGTCAAAAACTGGCTCCGCTTACTTATGGTCTGTTAAGTTTGATTCCACTTATTTTGATTGTGATATCAGTCATTCAACAATTCACAATAGCAAAGATTGTCGTATTAATACTTCTGTTTTCAATTTCTTTTTATAGCGGAGCGGTTAGCAGAAAAAAAACCTGCGCAAATTGTAAGATGAGATTAATCTGCCCTGGGAGTGCGGCTAAGTGAGTGCGCCTGAAAAGATTTTTCACACGGATTCAGGAAACACACAGAAAAATAAAATAAGAAAATCCGTGTGATTATTTTATAAGTGTGGTAATCGAATTTAAATTCACAATTCAGCTTTTAATTTTTGGCTCTAATTTGTCCAGCCCGGGAGTTTAAAAATGGTACAAAAACAATATCCCACAATAGGCGTTTGCGGTCTCGATTGCGGGTTATGCCCGCGATATTACACTGAAGGAACTTCAAGATGTCCTAGTTGTTGTGGCGCTGATTTTTTTAATAAACATCCTGGCTGTCCATTTATTACCTGCGGTGTAAAGAAACGCAATCTTGAAGTTTGCTCTTTATGTGATGAATTCCCCTGCTCCAAATTTGATGGCTGGAATGCCAATGACTCCTTCATAAGTCATAAAATATCTATCTCCAATTTGAATTTAATTAAACAACACGGCATAGATATTTATTTTGAACAACAAACCAAACGAATTAAATTACTTGAAGCAATGATAGAAAATTTTAATGACGGCAGGCAAAAAAGCTTTTATTGTCTTGCCGCAGCCTTACTTTCAATAGTGGATTTAGAAACATCATTGAATAAAGCCGAAGAAAAAATGAAAACAGAAGGAATTTATTCCGATGATGTCAAAGCTAAAGCTAAAATTCTAAAGGGATTTCTCAACGATTGTGCAAATCGAGAAGGAATAGAATCGAAATTGAGAAAGAAATAAGAAAATTTTGTAATAGTTCACCACATCTGCAACTCTTTATTTTGATCTCAGAACAAGGATTAACGATTTACGATTTTAGAAGTATTTTTGATTTTATGACTTCTGTTTTTCAATACAGCATTCCTTCATAAATCAAAAATCGTTAATCTTTATTCGTAAATCTTTTTTTTTACATAACAATAAAAAGTAAGCAGGGATGTGAACTGTCACAAAATTTTTAATAACTAATCCGTCTAAAAGAAGGCGGATCTACCATAGGCAGATTTTTACAAATAATTGATTCACCTTAGGTGAACTTTTAGTTCCACGAATTAACGCGAATTAAAAATTAGTGTAAATTAGTGAAATTCGTGGTTCGATTTTTAATTTTTCATTTGCGGCTAGTAACGCTATGAACCTCCTGAACAATAAAATAGAGCAAAAGATACGAAATGATATTATTGACGTCATTGTTCGTAAAGAATATGACCTGGCAATACACAACATTCCCAAAATTATTGACCAGCTCTACGCAAACATTCCTGACGACAAACGCATTTCTTACGGTATAGTTCACACCATAAAAGTATTGAGCCAATATTTGTATGCTCAACTTATTGACTTAAATGCACCTGTTTACCAAATCGCATCCAATATATTTAATAAAAGTGAAGATTTTAAAAGTAAAGCTGTTTCATTAGGAATGCTGTCATTCTATGGACTTGATGATTTTGAAAAAGTATTCCCTTATTTTAAAACCGCTGCTGCATTTTCAAACTGGGAGGTACGGGAAATGGCGCAAATGTTTTTTCGGAAATTGATTAAAAAACATCCCGAAAAAGCAAAAGAAAATTTACTCCAGCTTGTCAAATCAGAAGATTCTAATATCCGAAGATTTGTTGCTGAAACGCTGCGTCCTGTTCAAGAGAATCGTTG
>Ga0255380_10053_pt1 | contig 18391 bp, 11 predicted proteins | sample ANMaggSeSYBR01G8_FD_182107 | JGI IMG/M metagenome (GOLD analysis project Ga0255380, IMG submission 182107) | Sediment cell enrichment communities from methane seep in Santa Monica Basin, California, United Staets - ANME aggregate JGI... | ecosystem: Environmental > Aquatic > Marine > Cold seeps >... | reverse complement strand
CTTATCTATATCGCCAATTTCACCAAGTATCATTGCCCCTAAAATGTTGCCAATACCTGGAATTGTTGTGATCTTTGATTCAACCTGCTCCATTAGCTGCTTTATCATCTTTTCAAGTGTCTGAATCTGTACGTCGTACATTTCAATTTCCGAAATAAGGGTTTTTATTTCAATACTAACAATTGAATCAATCTCAGGCGTGGTTAATGTGTTCCCTGCGTGGTTGTATATCTCTTCAGCTCGCTCCCTTGTCATCTGTGATCGGGAAACCTGCTTGATTAGCTCATATGTATCTTCAAATGGTTCTGCTGCTACATTTGATGGGACTGAATACTGGTTTAAGAGTGCCGTTGATGTTTTCCCGTAAACAGATTTCATGACCGACTTATATCCAGGCCAGACCATGTCAAGATTGCGAACAAACTGAATTTTACATTTGGTACGCTTCTCGACATTTCGCTGACGTACTCTGCATAATTCCCTTAATTGATATAGTACCAGATTATCAATTGCAGTTGCAACAGGCGGTTCTTGATAACGCAGCATATCAGCAATAATGGCTGCATCTATCGAATCGGTCTTAGTCTTGCGGATCTCCATTTTACGATAGGCATTTGTCTGGATGGGATTGTACAGTTTTACTGGATACCCATCACGTTTCAGTGCAGAATATAGCGGAAAACAGTAGACTCCAGTAGCTTCCATGCCAAATAAAATGTCAGTGTTTTCTCCAGCGTTTGATTTCAATTTGTCTACTGTTGTGTAGAGTTTGTTGAGATCTTTGTTGGTGTTTTTTATTTGAAAGCGTTTGAGTACGTTCCCGTCATTGCTTTTTATGCAGATATCATGTTTGTCTTTTGATACATCAATTCCAATATACAATAAAATGTTGTAGTTCATATTTCGACCTCCTAATTCTGTATTAAGATTTGAAGGCCGAGAGAGAAACATCCTCTTTTTTCTATCCTTTCACACAAGTTCGCAAGTTATATGTGATACATATTTATTTATATGCCCAAAACGTACTTATTCGTGTATTAAAAGGATGAGAGGGTAACAGGTTAATCCATGGGAACGTATCCCAAACACAGTATTTGTTATCCCTCTCGGCCTACCTATATAGTAGGCTACAAGATACTTTTTTATTGATCTTGCAAGAATAGTGTATATACGAACACATTGACTATTACCTTGTTTTTAGATCAAGCCTCACACCTGAATCGGAATAAAAATGCCAAGGAACTGGGCATCCCTAAGATGCCCCGAACAACGCGAAACGCTGTCTGGAATCGTTAACTGGGATTGCATCCACACTAGTTCTCATGCTCTCAGAAGGCGATTGATAGACGAACTACTTATGAAATGTAAAAGTTAGGCACCTATCATGTAGAAGATTATAAATTCCTAAAAAACGAAATGAAGGTAATATGGGAAATACTCGTGACATTGTAACGGTTATAGGTGCATTATTCGTTCTTTATATATTCTTCAATGAACCTTCAGAATATATTCATTTTGAAATTGGATTATTTACAAAGCTTATCCTATCTCTTCTCATAGTCTTAACCACTATCCCATCATTAGATAATCTTACATCGCAGTTGGAAATCAAAACCGCCGCTAAACTCGCGTCAATTTGTATACGACTCAGTTTTTTTTTGTTTTTTTTGTTAATTATCAATGGATTTCTAAAATTAGATATTTCTCCATTTGTATTTAAATCAACAATGTTTTGCAGTTTTGTACTACTTTTTCTTGCATTTTTGATTGGAAATAACCCGAAAATTGGCCTAATACCTCCATTTGGAAAGTGGTAGTGCCAATAGCGGTGTAAAAAATCCCAAATTGTGGCGGTCTAAAATTCCCCACCCAGTCCCATGCGGTTCCAGAGATATCCTGCAGAAATCTGGATATCTACCTGATAAGGGGATCTGATGCAAGGCAGGTAGATCCCTGAAGACTGCAGAACTGGCCAGTTAAGGACCTGACCGGTACATGAGACCTTCAACTTAAGACTCCTTTTGAATCCCCACAACAGAGTGATTACTTGTTACCCCTCCGGTATGTTATTCCAGTAAGCGTTCATTTCAAGACATTGATTATACTTACTAGTAATTATGTTTTTAAGAAGATCAGCATTAAATGGTAGACCAGCACCAATTATGCCAGCCTGCAAATATAACTCTTCTGCACGTCTCAATTCATTCTCCCATATATGTTTTGGTTCACCATCCAATGCAAGGGCAATAGCTTTTATTAAGTAGGCTGGCGGATACGAGGAATAATTATCAATATTACGTTGAATTTCTTGCCGTATCTTTATCATAATTTCACGAATTTCTCGACGAGTCTTAAGTCGTTTAGCACGTGCAAGTTGATTATGATTAACTGCATTATGAAATTTAGGATTATTAGGATCACACTCTACTGCTTTCAGTGCATATTCTTCAGCAACATCCAAGTTTCCTTTTTTTTCCCCATAAATAAATGCAAGTTCATTATAAGCATCACCACACAAAGGATCAATCAAGATTGCTTGCTTAAGTAAATCAATAGCTGAATCGTAGTTACCTAACTCAACAAGATAAAAGGCTTTGTTTGTAAATTCCACAGGTTTGACCTTATTAGTCTCACCTTCCGATCGAAACTTAACCGACTGAATATATTTTTCAACCTCTGCTCGTTGCCGCCAATAACCTGTAAATACAAATTCTTGGCCGCCAAATATAAAAGCATATTTGACAAAAGGACCAGATTCACTACGAGCCACTACAAGGATTATGCTAGAGCTGTCGGTAGGTATTTGGTATTTCTCAATAAGTTTCCATCCAGGTGGTGGGGAATGTCCCATTCTTTCTGGGTATTTCCCCCAAGTAAGATTAAAAAAATGTGTACCTTTTCTGGTTACAATAATACCTGGCTCTTTAGTGATGGGATTGGTCGCGCTCTTAATCTCACATCCATCAGGAAGCTGCATTGTGAATGGCAACCGTGGATCTGAAAAAATTTCCATTCATCTCTCTCCTTTTCTATATACACACCTTTCAGGCTATATATTTTATAATCATCGTCAACGTCATCTGGCTTTTTATTTTTCTTCTTTCATTGGTTTTTCAAGACCAGCCCCATCCACGCAAACCGCAATGAATTGCGAGACATCCGTTAGCCGTAGGATGAGTATTTTTTGCTAAATTTCAATACTCTCTATTTCATTGTGATAAGCTCTTGCAATCTGTCCCATTATAGAAAGCTTTAGATCTCTTTGTTCCTTCGGAATCTTTAATTGTTCAATAACTTCATGAATACCTGCAAGGAAAAGTTGTTCATCTTCATCCCAATCCATCAAAAATGAGAGCGGTCCGATCGTGTATCCTTTCGATTTCACAGTCCATCCGGGTTCTTGGAATTGTTTTCCATCGGAATATGTTGTGAGCGGAGAGGTTGTCCTGATTAAAGCAAAATCCTTATTGTTTAGTGATGAGATTGCACGCGGTATATCGCAAAGTAGCTTTGCTTTTATGTAAGGCACCAACGTTTGCCCTTTGGCTGAAGAAAGGTGCCTATCAGGTTTCAGGAAAATAATTATGCCAGGCGGAGAGGAATCATGGACAGAAACTACACCTAGCTTAATACCCTTCTTTTTGCCTAAAAACTTCTTGAATTCTCTTTCTATGTCTTTGGGTAACTTTTGTATCTTGTGTTGGTCTATCTTTTTCTCAGTTATAGCACTTGAAAGACCATCTCGTGCGATCATAACATATGAAAGAATATCGCGTGCAATGGTATTATTTGGATCAATTTTTAATGCCCCTTCATATTTACTTATTGCATCATCTATCATTCCTTCTATAGCGAAAAGAGTTACAAGATTAGAGTGTGCAACAACATTATTTGGATCGATTTTCAATGCCTTTTCGTATTCTCTTACAGATTCTTCTATCATTCTCTTCTTATAAAAGGCATTTCCAAGACTGGTGTGTAAATCAACAAAATTTGGATCTAACTTCAACGCTGCTTCGAATTCTCTTATGGCATCATCAATCATCTCCTTTTCAAGGAGAATAACTCCAAGATTGTAGCGTCCGGCAACATAATTGGGATTTATCTTTAACATTTCTCTGTACTCTTTTATCGCTTCGTCCAAAAACCCTTTTTTGTAAAGGGTATCTGCCTTCACAAAGTGCTCTAATTGTTTATTTTTATCCTTTTCTTTAAGAGCATGTTCGAGACTTATGCGTGCATCAGGATAATCAGGATATATTCTCAATGTTTCCTTGAATTCCTTTATGGCTTCATTTATCAGTCCCTTCATTGCAAGGGCAACTCCGAGATTGAAATGCGCCTTAGCATAATTTGGATTTATTCTCACTGCTTCCCTAAATTCTTTGATACATTCATCCAGCATCCCTTTTCCTGCTAAAGACTGCCCAAGAGATATGCGTGCATCAACGAAATTAGGATCCAACCTTAATGTTGCTTTGTATTCTTCCACGGCTTCCTCTGAAACTGTTATTGCAGTAGCATAAGAGGTTTTATTCGAAGACTTTCTTTTTTCAAATGCAAGTCCAAGATTATAGTGTGCAGCGGGATCATTTGGATTTATTCTCAACGCTTCTCTAAATTCCCGTATAGCTTCATCAAACATTCCTTTTTGAGAAAAAGCTGCACCGAGGTTGACATGCGCATGGTAGTTATTTGGATATATCCTCAATGTTTCTTTGATTTCTTCTATAGCTTTATCTAACGTTCTCTTTTCATTAAAAGATAAACCATTTCCAATGTTACTTCCCATATGTATCTCGCCTTTCGAAATAACTATCCTTGTACTAAAAGTACAACGTCTTCAAACTGCATAATATTAACCTAATTGCGGAGTTCAGATTATTGCAACCGGGCCTGTATAGCTATTGAATGGTAACTTTAATGCTGCTATCTACCGTTGCAAACCACGGTTTAGTTTTATAGAGGCTGTCCACTAATTCAAAATCCAAATGAAAAGGAGACGAACTGGAGCTTTAAATCGAAAAAAAAGCAAGAGATTTGTTACTGACAGTAATTGTTGGACAGCCTCTATAGTAAAAGTTTAATGGAGTGCACCCCTTCCAGCGGACAACTAGTTAAGCAACACTATTTAAAGTTAACGTCTCCTCAAATTCAATTGGCGGTAGATATCCTATCTTCGAATGAAGTCGTTTTTCATTATAGACACTCTCGACAAAATTCTCAAGATTGTCAAACGCTTCATCGAAAGTCCTATAATCCGAGAGGTAGACCTCTTCGTATTTCAATGTCTTCATAAAACTCTCTGCACAGGCTGTCCAAAAATCAACTTTTTACGACACCTTGAAGTTCTGAGAGTTTCCAACACACGAAGTTAACATCTTAATATCCTTAAATTTTGTGCATACATACATGGAAATCCACATATTTCACAGTAGGTTCACCAAAAACGTGTTTTAAAGCACTAATTAGAACATTTTTCGTGTCCACAACAAACAGATTTGCCCCCTCAATCCCGTTTTTCAGTATTTCTTTCCAGTTTTTACCTTCCCTTTTCACAAACCCATCAATCTTCCCAATATTATGCACAATACACATCATCAGAAATTCCACATTTGCTTTTTCCTTCCCCCTCAAAAGAAACTCCCTAAATCCTCTATTTTGTTTCATCTGGCCAAAAACAGATTCTGCCGTGTACATTCGCTCCTGGTATAGTTCTGTTCCTTCATCTGTCCTCAATTTTCCCCTCATCTCATCCAATAAATATTCTCGTGGGTCTCTTGAAATTATTCTATTTTCTGCTTTAGTGCATGCTTTTTTAAATACACAATCTGAACAAAAATCGCAGACGTATTGTTTCAGGTCAGGTTTATCCTTTCGTTTTTGAATCCTTGTAAACGGCATCATGATGCCTGCAGGGCAATAGTAACAATCCTTTTCCTCATCGAATTTAAATATCGACTTCCTGAACCATTTGCTTTTTCCACGTTCCTCCACCTTTAAAAAATTGTCAGGAATGTATGCATCAATCCCATTTCTTTTCAAAAACTCAAGATTATCATATGAGAAATAACCAGCATCAGCCAATAATATTGTAGGCTTGCGACCCAATGTTGCCCAGATATGTAGTATCATTGGATTAAGTTGATGCACATCATTTTCATCATCAACAAGATCAGCTGCAACAATTACCTGTTCCTTATCATCAACAGCAACTTGACCGTTATAGGATGGCTTTTTATTGCCACCTTTATGTTTCATAATTTTGGCATCGTTATCGGTGACGTTTATTTTCGTGAGATTTTCTTCTTCGAGTTTCTTTTTTGCAGCCTCGATTTTTTCCAATCTTTTAGTTTTATTCACCAATTCTTTTGGCATCTCATAAGGTGTTGAGTCACAGTATTTTTCATCTTCTTCCTTGTCAATTCTAATGCTCTCATCGAGAATTTTATCAATTTCTTCACGGATTTTAGCGATTTCTTTGTCAAGAGCTTTCTCATCTTTGCTTTGCCTTACAGAAGCATTTGCTTTGACCTTTGTTCCGTCAAGAGACACTTTCCCATCACCAAGCATACCAAGTTCTTTACAGAGTGTGACAACTTGAGCGAAAATTTCTTTGAATGAATCAAGATGGGTTGAGCGGAATCGACAAATTGTTCTGAAATTAGGTTGTTGCATGGCTGCAAGATACATAAAAACAGTGTCAGTAGATGTCATTTTTTGAATATCTCTTGAGCTTCGAATATCGATTAGATATCCATATAACAGAATTTTTAACAAGAGTCGAGGGTGATAGGCAGGGGACCCATTTTCAGAATATGTGGATTCGATGGCGGTGATGTCAACTGCGTCTATGATGTCATTTATTATTCTGGCTATGTGGTCTTCTGGAACAAAACTATCTAGGCTTAATGGTAGCAAAAACTGTTGGTTTTGGTCATATTTCTTGAACATGGCAATACCCCTATTTTATCTTCATAAAAAGTATACTTTTTATGTAATACATGTGATAAAAGTACTTAAAGGCTTCGATTGATGTCGATAATGGGTTAAGGTGGAATAAATTATAGTTGAATAATCTCGATGAATTATTCAAGGTGAAATGCAGTTGAATGCAAAAAATCAAAATTTGTGTGAAATATTATATACAAATGTGAGAATTTGTGGATTCATGGGGGTTTTGGGACAGCCTGTGCAAAGGCATTGGACCAGGGGTGGCGAACCTCAGAACGGGATGGTTGGAAACCATAATGATTGGCAAATCTAATATATCTTGGATTCCACTCCTTCTTTTTTGCATCATATAGTGTTGCATGATTATCAGTCTGAATCCTTTCAGGAACTCCTCCAATTCTGCTCAAACCTTCTTCCAATGCTTCAAACACAGATGATTGCGTCTGGGATAGAGAATACATGTATGTTCTATATCGACTGCAACCCAAAATTAAACAGAATACTTGGATCGTGAACAGTTTGCCTTCGATCATTACGGTGTATGGCGACCAATCGAATTGTCCTTGTTCTCCGGGCTTTGTTTCATATCGCATATAAGCCCGCGTAAATTCTGTCATATACTGTTGGGAAGTGACGGTACGATATGGGGCTGTCCTGACCAACCCGGGAGGTATGATGAGGGGTTGATATGATTATTGAACCGCTTTTGGGATTATAACCTGTATTGTATCAGTAGTGAATCTAGGCCTGGTCGGGGGGCGGGGTGCGTGTGGACCGTTGGTGGGGAATCGTGTAGAACATAATCTGGTTGTGGATGCGGAGACCATGTTTTTTATCTCAAAATGTAGTGCACTCCCTGCATTTCCCCAATCCCTCATCCCCATTACCAAATGCATCCAGCATAGAAATGTAATACCGTGCAACCGAGTCCTTTGAAGCATTGAAGATATCACACACACCATCTCCCAGCCTATCGTAGTCCTTGATGATATCCCGTATATTGGCTAATTTGTCGGCACAGGAAAGCAGCTTCATGTCCCGGTCTGCATTTTTGATAAAGTCAATGGTATGTGCCTTGCGCTCAGGCCATGTCTTACTTTTGCCCCTGTCCGCATTTATCAGTTCTTCCGGCTCAAAAGCCTCATCTACCAGGGTCGCCACCTCTTCACCGAACTTATCTCTGATATCGGACAGGGGGACATCTTCATCTTCTACAATATCATGCAGCCACCCCGCGATAACCACGTGCTCTGGTGCATTATTCTTCATGAGGGTGGAGGCAACATCCAGAGGATGGACGATATAGGGTATGGTTGAACTTTTCCGGTGGGTGTTTTTATGGGCATTATAGGCAAAATTGAATGCATCAACGATTGGATTATTGTTTTGGTTATTTGGTTTTTTCACGGTTTGCTTTGTTTTTAAGAATTTTATTAACCTTCTTTGTCCGGTTGAAAATCTTATATCAATAATAAAGTGAAATGTTATTCAATCAAATTAGCAGTTGCTACCATAAAATGAATCTACTGCATGAAGCCGTCCTTCCTTTGACAAGTCGAATAAAGCAGGTCTTTCGCTGTCATCCTTAGTCACATGCCCTACTTTTCGAAGATACGTAAGTGATGATCTAATTCCCGGTAGATTATCGTATGTATATTCTCCTGAGAATAATGGTTTACCATATTTATCAAGGTCGGGAGATTCAAGGGTTTACATTATCACGGGAGCCCTACGCCACTGAATCCATTAAATTTGATGGAATAATTGGCATTATTGCAACCCAAAAAAAGAAACGTTTTTCACCCACATCCATTCCTTTTGGTTAAAAGTCAAAAGGGGGTATCCACTTAACTCCCGTTGAGAACCAGTCCATAAACTGGTTTCATGTCCCAGGGTAGTCCACGTCTGCTTCTGGCATTACTCAACATTAAACTCTTCCACCTATATGAAGTTTCGGGAGTTAAGTGGATACCCCCCTAAGTCAAAAAAGCTTCATTATTTATCGTGTGGAGTTTCCGAAATGTCATGAATTATTTCACGATCCCGATTTCTATTCCAATGGATCCAGAAGCTATCATCTTTATCAAACAATTTTATTATTCGTTTCTTCTTATCGTATTGACCACTCAAAGACGAAAACATTTCCTTGAATATTTGGATCCACCCAGCGTGATCCGTGATCGCAGCAGAAATTGCACTCTCGATAGATTCGTGACGCTCATTATTCGACACAATCATTTCTTTCAGTTCTTTATTTTCTTTCTCCAGAGCATCTAATCTCTCCATTAGATTGGTAAAGACCTCAATTATTTCCTCTTCATCCATTCCAATCATCAGTCCAAATTTCTGTGCATGTGTCAATTTCTCTTCCGGTTCCGGTCCAGAATCCAGTTCAATATCTGGAGTAGATTCCGGGGATGTGGTGTAAGGTGTGGATGTAGATTTGGGCTCCTGCTTCACTTCAGCTTTTAACTCTGGTTTAGGTGTGTGGGTGCGTGTGGGTTTGGTAATACCAGATGCTTGCATGTTGTTCTGTATGAAATTTTCAAGTGTATTGGCCCTCTTTTTCAATAATTCTACATCAGAAATGACCGACTCCTCAATAGCACTAACCTGAATCAATTTAGATTTACCACATTTCGAACATCTTGTCCTTACAGTATCCACCGCACTTTTAAATGAATGGCCGCAGTTCAGGCACTTTATCATAAGATATTGTTTCACCGAGTTCCTCCTCCAATTGCAAATAAGCAGTTTATCATGGAACAAATTGGATTATTACTATTTATATATTTGGAATAGATTGAATTATAAGGAATTATTTTGAATTATATTGAATTATCTATGTGAAAAATATAATCCATATTATGTACAGCAAGAATCGCCGCTTCAACTTGAAATCCCTCACCTCACCAGGGTAAATCCCAAATCCACACCTCCACTCATACGCACCATTAGAATTCGCCACATACCTGATAAATTCCCATTCAAATTAGAAGGAGTTTTTGAACAATATATCCAGAAGTGTCTCCAGTAGGCATAGAAGATGAATTGCAATCCTACCATTTTTTAAATATGCTCTGGATTAGAACATTACTGATATTGGATTCTATCCTTCCTTGTCAAGTTCATATTCGTTCTTTTTTAAAAAAGAAGATTATTCTTTTTCGTGGCTAAGCACTGCTTTTTTCATCATTAGAATGGTGCATTTTTTTAATTTTGAGCATTAGGATGCCAGTGAGAAATGATCGATGAAAGACGTTGGGTGTTGGCATCCAATCTTATATTGACTCTTAATAAGATAATGTCTTCACTCAGTGATTGCCTATACCTTTGTAATCCATCCTGGCTGTACTGGGCTTTGCTAACAGAGAGAAATATATAAAAGAGAATGAGATTATATCTGGAAAGAGAAGTGCCTTAAATCGCATTTTAATCGCATTTTTATATTTGAGAGTTTAGAAAATCAACAAAAAAAACCATCACACCATCACAATATCACAAGAGGTCTAACGACAATGGATTTATGTGATGGAAATCTCGGAAAAATCACAAACAATCCAATGATACTGGAATTTTGTGATGATTTGGATTTATTTGCAGGGGAATGTGGGAAAATAGTATCTCATATTGGAGGATTTTGAGCATCATGAGAGAACATATCTACACAATCAAAGGTCTGCTGCCAGATGTATTATCAAAATAAGATCATCTGTCGGTTTGTGCTGCATTTCAATTACATATTGCGTTTTTTGGTAAAAAAACAGCTCAAAAACAAGCTGTTGCGACACTATAAAACTCAAAAACACATGCGAGTTCAATGGCCACCAAAATACTTCACACTCCCACTCACAGGGGTATCCACCCCTTTTGCATTACCTTGGCGACCATCTTCTCGATGGTTGCCTTTCGGCAATACGTACGAAACATAGGTCAAATCACTTTGAATAAATAGATAATAACCATATACGGATAACAGCATTCCACAAATCAGTGCAATATGTGTTCACTGGTGGCTGTTTTCTAATGAGGATATTATCATGACATTGATAGACTTCAATGATCCAAACTGTCCTTCATGTGGTTTTCAAAATCAGGATTCAACTGAAAAGAATATGTCACATACTATTGTATAAGATGGATGTGGAATAGGTTCAAAGGTCACAAAAACCCAAAAAGTTGGCTGCTACGTTGCGCCCCAAAAAAAGCATATATCACTAAAAACTCAATCCCCCCGCAAAAACAGCAAATCTAATACACATACCCCCTCTGATAACCTAACACCTATGGCATCCTTTAACGAATCCAAGAAACTGGTCGCATTCGACAAATTGATGGTGAATAACGCAGAAGAAAAACAGACCGATGTGAGTTTAGATGCCGAACAGATCCAAGCCATCCAGAACCTTGACGGCCCGATGCTCATACTCGCATCCGCAGGCACAGGTAAAACCAGAACACTCATGGCAAAGGTCGCAGCATTACTCGACAACTTTGTACCCACCAATGAGATAATGCTGGTAACATTCACCAACAAGGCAGCCAATGAAATGAAATCACGTCTCATTGCTATGGGACACGATATCCATGACATGTGGATAGGAACATTCCACAACATATGTAACCGCATCTTGCGGGAAAACTACTCCAAAATCTCCGGACTCAATTCCAGATACACAATCATCATGCCGGATGATTGCCGCAAACTTGTCAAGCTCATCATAAAAGGCATGGGACTCGAAGATACCAAACTAAAACCCGCTGAAGCCTTCGAGATAATCTCCTTTGCAAGAAATGCCATGCAGTATGACCCTGCACATACATTCCTTGATAACATCGAATATTCAATAGCTGACGCGATAGAACAAAAATTCCCTAAACATCAAGAATACATCAAGCTGATACAGAAGATACATCGCGAGTATCATACAATGAAACTGGGCAATAACGTCATTGATTTCGATGACATGCTGGTATATGCACTATACATAGTATCCACAAATGAAGCTGTGCAGCAAAAGTACGAACGGCAATTCGGATATATCCTTGTTGACGAATACCAGGACACCAACAATGTCCAGGCAGCATTGATAAGACTGCTTCGAAAGAACAATACAAACATAACAGCAGTTGGCGATGAAGCACAGGCAATATACGAATGGCGAGCTGCCACACCTGGACATATCATCGGATTTCCATCAGCGTTTGAAGGAACAACGATAGTAAACCTGACACAGAATTACCGCTCAACTCCACAAATAATCAATGCCGCAATCGCATCAATTAACCATAACACAATCCGAGTTGAAGAAAAACAGATGAATGCGAACCTGGATGATGGCGAATTGCCAGCGGTTTCCCTACACACAAACATCCACGATGAACTTGAATATATTGCAAACCAGGTCTATACTCATATTCAAAACGGCACCACCCCTAACAGGATAGCTGTGCTTGCCCGAACATTACAGATTAGCAGGGTCGGGATACATCATGTCCTTGGCACGCGGCTACTCTCATACGGGATACAGTACGTGGTATTCGGTGGAAAAGACTTGTTTGAATCGAAACATCTGCGTGACTTCATTGCGTTTTTGGAAATCATCTACAACCCCCAGAACACGATTGCATGGGAAAGATTCCTTGGCATATTGCCTGGAATAGGTACGAAAAGTGCAAAGACTATAATTTCACATCTTCAAAATGACCCGGGCAAGCGTCTTATCGACATACCACTAAAAGGTGCAAAAGCAAAAGAATCCATTGAATTGCTAAATAATGCATTGACCGAAGCCAGGACGCGGGCACAGCAACCGAACGCATCCATGATGGATTATCTGGAACCATTTTTGGAACTATATGCATTATCCTCCTTGGCAAAAGACGAAGATTATGCAATGCGGGTAAAGGAACTCGAAGAGACCATGCAGGAACTAAACGACATGCCCATCGATGAGTTTTTACATGAAGTCCAGCTCAAGAGCAAAAGTAAGGCGAATAAAGCGAACGTACCTGCCGACCATGTTATCATATCCACGATACATCAGGCTAAGGGTCTTGAATGGGATGTTGTCCACATAGCCGGATGCAATGAGGATATCCTGCCACATTATCATTCAATCATGGAAGAAAACGTAGTAGCAGATTTGGTGGAACGCGAAAACAAAGACGAATCAGAGATTATGGTCAGCCACAATCCAATCGAAGAAGAACGCCGACTATTCTATGTGGCCGTGACCCGTGCAAAGAAAGTACTTGAACTGACAATGAGCGAATCGACTCCATGGGATTATCCATTATCCCCCAGCAGGTTCCTCGTGGAAGTCCATGAGACAGACCCAGGTGCATTCGAACTCGGTTCAGGTGATTACTTATCTATGTGATCCATATCTGACGAATGGCTAACAGATATGGTCAGTGCTAAGCAATATTAATCTATCAAAGACATATACAGTAATGTATACTAAATCCGGCAATCAGATAATCCTGACACGCAAATTTCCTTAATGGAAAGTTCCACCACCCTGAACCACTGCCTCTTATATGAACTCATGCTCTTAGGCATGGAATCCACCGCGAGGTCCCGGCAGCCTATGATCTCAGACACTGAAAGTGCTAGCCCGATAGCAGCTAGGATCAAGAACCTGCCACCCCCCTCACCACAAGGGCGGGCGGAGCAGCGCGGGAGAGGGCACCCGGGCAAAGTGAAGGCGATGAGGGGGCTGGAAATTAGTATTTCAGGACGCTGATTTAAAGTGTAGTAAATCTGATATTCAACACCAAGAATAATAAGGCCGCAAGGATTAACCTTAGTTAAAACCACAGCCTTAAATAATATCTTTATTAATTTAATTGCGATGAAAGTTGAAAAGCGTTTAGAACTGTTAAAGCAAAAAGTTCAAGAAGATGATTTTCTATGCGCAAGAGGTCTTGGAAACGAAATCCCTTTCTGGATATTTGACTATCCTCCTGAAAAAGAGCTGTTCGTCCGTGAAACTGTGGATATGCTGACACAGAATCTTAAGAAAAATTCGATTAATGTTCTTGTTATTGATCTTTACGAAATGTGTCTTGAGTTATTGGAAAATCAAATAAGTGTTGATAAGATTCACGATTTTGAAAATAAAAAGGGTTCGGATGAATTGCTCAACAAACTAAAGATCATGCTAAAACCTGAAATTGTGAAGAATGCTATTCAGGCAAAGATGACAGCTGGTGGAGATATTCAGTTGATGTTCCTGACCGGTGTCGGTAAGGCATGGCCTCTTGTGCGTTCTCATTCCATTCTCAATAATTTACAGCCGGTATTGGGAAATGTTCCGCTTGTGACATTTTATCCGGGTGAATATGACAATCATGAACTGAGCCTGTTTGGAAAATTCAAAGATGCAAATTATTACCGTGCATTCCAACTTATCAATGAAAAAGCATCGGAAAACTAAGAGTGATAAAAATGTCTACAAACGTTAAGATCGAAGACCTGTTCGAGAAAGATATACGAAGAACCATTAATGGAGTTATCAAAGTAGACCAATATGATGATGCTAATGTTTTCACTGAACTTGATGAATATGTGGTCACAAAGGAATCGTTGAAGCATTTTGATAACTTCTTTGACAGATATTATGGTGCTACACAGGTGCCGACTGATAAGATTGGAGTCTGGGTGTCCGGGTTTTTGGTTCAGGTAAATCACATTTTATTAAGATCCTGTCATACCTTCTGGAAAATAAAAAGGTTTATGGCAAATCCGCCCTTGATTTTTTTGAGAATAAGATCACTGACCCACAGATGTTCAGTACCATAGAAAAATCAGTAAAGTGTGGTACAAAGGATGTTATACTCTTTAATATCGATTCCAAAGCAGGTGACAGCAAGGAACGAATTGTCAATATATTGATGAGAGCGTTTAATGAGTATAGGTTTTTCTCAGGGGATGTCTTGTGGATCGCAGAACTCGAAGAAGACCTGCAGGATAAAGGGCTTTATGATAATTTCAAAGAAGAGGTTAGAAAAATAAGTGGGAATGCATGGGAAGAGATCAGAGATCGTTATTCCTTTGAGCAGGATGACATTATTGATGCTCTTACTAATTGTGAATACCAGAGCAGAGAAGCATCTGTGCGAATGTTTGAGAATGACGGACAAAACTACCATCTTGATGTTGAGAAGTTCGCAAAGAAGGTTGAGAAATATTGCAGTTCAAAGGGTGATGACCACCAGGTTATTTTCCTTGTGGATGAGATCGGGCAGTATGTTGGTGAAGATAGTGAGTTGATGCTTAATCTTCAGACTGTTGTGGAAGAGCTTGGTACGATACTTCGGGGGAAGGCATGGGTGATCGTTACATCCCAGGCGGATATTGATGCTGTTACGAAGGAGAAGGTTAAAGGATATGATTTTTCCAAGATCCAGGCTCGTTTTGATACGCGACTTAGCCTGTCGAGCGCTAATGTGGATGAGGTTATCAAGAAGAGGATACTGCTTAAGAAGGAACAATACAGGGAGATGCTTGCTTCATTATATGCTGGTAAGAAGACGATTTTGAAAAACCTGATATCCTTTTCAAAGGGCAGCGCAGAGATGAAGACATACAGGGAAGAGAATGATTTTGCAGATGTCTATCCTTTTGTTCCGTACCAGTTCAATCTCTTGCAGAAGGTGTTTGAAAAGATAAGAGCTACCGGATTTACAGGGAAGCATCTGGCAAAAGGGGAGCGCTCAATGCTTAGTGCATTTAAGGAAGCGGCTGAGGGTTATGGGGAATGCGACATCGGTGTGTTGGTCCCGTTCCATTTATTTTATAATACTGTTGAGAGTTTCCTTGATCCTATTATTACAAAGACGATCAAGCAGGCAGAAGAGAATGATCACCTTGAGGATCATGACTGTGATATTCTGAAGACACTTTTCATGATACGGCATGTCAAGGAGATCCAGCCCAATCTTGATAATCTTGTGGTGCTGTCTATTTCAAGTCTTGATGAGGATAAGCTGAAATTGAGGGAGAGGGTTGCGGGTTCCCTGCAGAGATTGGAGGCGCAGACCCTTATCAACAAATCCGGCGATACGTTCCATTTCCTGACGAATGAGGAGCAGGAGATCAATCGGGAAATTAAGAATATCGATATTGAGAAGCATCTGATACTTGATGAGATATACGATGTGATCTATAATTCCAATGATGTTTGCCCTGATAGGTACACGGATTATAAGTTCAATAAATCTGTTGATGAGAAGGTCAAAACCTTTGGTAATGCGGACCTTTTGATCAAGTTCCTGACGCCTCGTTCCGAGGAGATGATGCGTGGCAGCGGACAGCGATCCCTGGAAGGGGATAATCTCAGCAATATTGATTCTACTGACACTTTATTGTTCATTTTCCCGAGGGATAGCAAGTTTGTTGATAATATTCAAAAACGTCTTCAGATCGATAAGTACCTTAAGCAGAACAGTTTGAGCAGGAATGATTCTGAGATCCAGAGTATATTGTTGGCAAAACGTCAGGAGATGGAGAAATTAAAGGATTCTTCGGTTTCGGCGATCTATGATGGCGCACGGGATGCGAGGATCTTCATTGATGGTAAGGAAGTTACTTCTATTGATAAGAAGAATCCGAAGGAGAGAGTTAAGGAAGGATTTGACATTCTGGTCAGGAATGTTTACAGCAAATTTGGTTATGTTACGAAGAATTATGAGTCTGATACTGAAATACTACGAATATTAAGGTCTGACGATCTTGAGAAGTTCGGTGTGGGAAAATCTGAAACCAATAGGCTGGCACTGGATGAGGTGTTGACTTATATTTCGATACGTTGCGAGAGAAATACTACTGTTGTTTTGAAGGACCTTAAGGAGCATTTCACGGGAAAGTCCTATGGGTGGAAGGATCTTACCATATCCGGGCTTGTTGCGACTTTATTTATTGGCGAAGATGTGAAATTGCGATATCAAAAGACCTATCTTGTGTCAAATGCGGAGGAGATTACGAAGTATCTCACCGGGAGGGAGGATGCTGGTAAGATCATCATTGAGATGCGTAAAAAGACGGGGCTTGAGATTATCAATTCTGTGAAGTCTATCTTGAGGGATGAGTTCGATAAGACTGATATTCCTGAGAAAGAGAATGACTTATACAGCTTCTCGCATAACCTGCTCGAAGATGAATTAATGCGTGTTAAGGAGATCTCTGGTAAATATGCGGAGGGCAAGTATCCGGGAAAAGAGATTATTGAGAGTTATGCTGTGTTCCTGAAGACCCTGCTGGAGGTTACGGACCCGTCTCCTTTCCTTAAGAAGGCGTCTGAGGAGAGGGATGAGTTGATCGAACAGCGCCGGACGGTTGAGCCGATTATGTCGTTCTTTGGCAGTGTGCAGGTGGAGATCTTCAGGCGGCTTTCCAGGGAAGTTGGAAATTACAAGAGAAATGTGCAATTCCTGAGCGAAGATGCAAGATCCGATGTTGATAGGATCGAGGAGATACTCAGCTCGGATGAGCCGTATTCACAGATAAAAGATCTGACGCAACTTGAGAGCAGAATAAATATGTCTCTTGAGGAGTCGTTGTCGAACCTGAAACATGAGTTGCAGGAAAAGATTCGGTCTGCTATGGAAGACCTCGAAAGAGAACTTGCCGGCTACGCTAGTTTCTCTGATGAGTTCAAACGCTCTGTGATGCAACCTTTTAATGATGTAGAGAAAAACGCTGTAGGGTCGGATGATTGTACGTATGTAAAACTCCAGATAGGAAACATTAACGAGCTGTCCGGCAGTGCTTATGAGAAAATCGAATTCGAGAAGCAGATAATCAGGGAAAAAATGGGTGAAGATGCTACCGAGGGAATCAAGGTCACTCCTGTGAAGGTCATTACCGGCACTTCATTGTTCAGAACAACAAAGGATATCAAAACCAAAGAGGACCTTGATGCGTACCTTGAGAAACTGAGGGCAGTTATGCAAAAGCATCTGGATGATAATAATAAGATCAAGGTGCTGTGAGTATGGGTATGGATAAAAAGAAGATCGCACAGTTTTCTGATGCCCTCAGAAATAGACTCTTAGATGATACAATGAAGAGGGCAAAGTACTATAGAATTCTTCCTGATAGTATCCAGAGTGTGGATAATGAGTTTGAGGATTCCATTGTTATAGGTGGCAAGGTCTTCAATAGTAATATCAAGGACAAGAGGGAGCAACTTGTACACAAGATCAAGGAAAAAGGCTACGCACAGGTCATGGACGAGGTTACATACACATGGTTCAATCGTTTTGTTGCCCTTAAGTTCATGGAGGTTAATGGCTATCTTCCTTTGAAGGTTTTCTCCTCGGAAGATGCGAGCAAACACGAGCCTGACATCCTCACACAATCCCTGAACCTTGATTTTCTGGACATTGACCGGAACAAGGTAATGGACCTGAAGTCAGAGGGAAAGGATGA
>Ga0255380_10049_pt1 | contig 19116 bp, 14 predicted proteins | sample ANMaggSeSYBR01G8_FD_182107 | JGI IMG/M metagenome (GOLD analysis project Ga0255380, IMG submission 182107) | Sediment cell enrichment communities from methane seep in Santa Monica Basin, California, United Staets - ANME aggregate JGI... | ecosystem: Environmental > Aquatic > Marine > Cold seeps >... | reverse complement strand
TTTTTATTTCACCTCCCAACAGCCACATGTCTGCTTCATTTGATGTGGTATAAAAAATTAAATAATCACCCTTTGGTGATAATTTTCCCGGATATCGCACCAAAGTACCTGAACGGGTGGACAAGACTTGATGTTCTAGGGATATTACTGACGTTAAATAAATTGAGAATACTGCATCAGTTCCCCAGGCTCCATAAATGATTGACTTACTGTCTGGTGTCCATGAGAGTTCACCATATGGAATATCCGCATGATATGCTCTGAGTTTAGTTCTCTTTCTAGTATTGAGATCCAGAACTTCGAGATATTGATTAGGTGTTCCTGGAATATCTCTCCGAATGACAATAAATTCTTCGTTTGGAGAACAACAAAATTCTGCAAATATTGGATCTGATATATCATCAATAAGGATTTCAGTTTGTTTTTCATGCAATGATATTTTTACAAGTTGACCAATATTCGATCTTTTATTAAACTTCGTTTGAAGTATGTATAAAGTGTTTGGCGATAATCCCCAATCATACCAACAAATTTTATATTGATTCTTATCATTCTCCGGAAAGATTTTTCTTTTTTTACTACCACGAATGGTTACTTCCCATATTATGTCGGATGATATATAGCTTATTGCTGAACGATTAGGAATGAACTTGGGATTTTTCTTTGGTTCCTCAGTAAATGTAATTTGAACTGGTTCTTTTTTATTCCTATCCCAAAGAAAAATATCTTGCCGAAATTGTTTGTAGGAAACAAAAGCAATTTTTTGACCATCAGGAGCCCATACCGCATCATATGCATAATCAGTTGATTTTGTGATCGCGCTCAGATTATCTTTTATTCTTACATCTGTTAAATCAATGGAAGAAAGGTGAATCTCCTGTATGCTTTTATAAACACCATAACTGAGTATTTTTCCAGTTTTATCAAAGCTTGGCCAAAATGGCATACCACTACCTGCTAATTTTGTAATCGGTATCGGTTTTCCCGATGCTTTAGTACCTTCATTCTTAACAGGTAAGGCGATAATTTCTATTGAATTTTCAACCTTATCTGGATAAAGAAGGTATTTTCCATCCGAACTGTATGTAATTCCTTTAATATCCCATCTTGGCAAAGGGTATTTTACTTTTATAATAGGATCTGAAATTGTGCTATCAGATATTTCAATTGTGCGAATGACTTTATTCTTACTCCCAGAAATGGAATCATAATCATAAAATGCTAACCTTTTTCCATCTGGATACCATGAGGTTTGAACAATGAAATTATGCACATTAGTAATTAATCTACGGTTATCAGAACCATCAATTTTGATCAGGTTCAATTCTGTCTTATCTTCTTTTCCTAATATAGTTGCAAAATATGCTATCTTTTGCCCATCAGGCGACCAATTAATGTGATAGATTTTACCAAATTTATTCTCAAATAAAACTCTGATATGCTTATTATTAATATCGACAATAGAAATAGCATTTAAACTATTTGAAATATATGCAATATAATTGTTATTTGGCGACCAAACTGGATGGCGAAAAGTCGAGACGTTTGATTCTGCAAGTCTTCGTTTTACATCTGTGGCTAAATTTTTAATACTGAGATAGCCTTCTGAATCTTTATATGCTAAATATTTCCCATTTGGAGATATACGTCCAGATTCCATACCGCTTTCAGAAGTAAGACGTACAAGTTTAGCATCTTTCTTCAACCATGGCGGAATGTTGATTTTTGCCTGATAATAATAATTAGCGAAATACACTACTGCTAATATTAAAAAAATTGCTACAAAAATCTTTTTGTGATTTCTTTGGACTTTTCTAAAAATTAATTTAGTCTTCGATCCTTTTATACTTTGCTTTAAATCCTTCAACACATCATCAGCTTGTTGGTAACGCATTGTAATATCTTTTTCAAGAAGTGTCGTGCAAATATATTGAAGTGAACCGCTTACGTCTGAATTATATTTTGTTAATTTTGGCAAACCATCACCAATAATTGAATACATTGTCGCCACATCAGTATCTTTATCAAACGGCAAAACCCCTGTTAACATCTCAAACAACACCACGCCCAGAGACCACAAATCTGTTCTGTAACCAACTTTTTCCCCTTTCACTAACTCAGGCGACATGTAACCAACTGTTCCCATGGGGCTTTTGGTTCGGGTCAAAGTCGGCGTGTTTTCTAATTTCGCTAATCCGAAATCCATTAGTACAACCCGCCCATCCTTTGTTAGCATGATGTTATCTGATTTGATATCACGGTGGATAATACCTTTTTGGTGGGCAGCCACCAGACCCTCTGCGACCTGGGTAATAATTTGAATGGCTTTTTGTTGTGGAATTGGACCTTCCCGATTTAAAATTTCTTCAAGCGTTTCACCTTTTATGTACTCCATAACAATAAAAACATGTTTTTCAGTCTCGTGAAATCCGTGGATCGTACAGATGTTTGGGTGATTCAATGAAGCAGCAGCTTGAGCCTCTCGTTCAAGGCGGGTGCGGGTTCTAAGTTTGCCTATTAAATAATCAGGCAGGAATTTAAGCGCCACCACACGTTTCAGTTTTTGATCTTCAGCCTTATAAACAATTCCCATACCGCCTTCGCCCAACTTCTCAAGGATTTTGTAGTGGAGGATGGTTTTGCCGACATCGATCATTTAAACCCCATTTGTAAAACCTCAGTTATTAGTACAATCAAGATGTAGCCCACTTAAGATTGCGGTTAAATATCATATTGATAACTGCAATAAATGTATTGGTTAATTCTACTATCTTATTTCTACAAGTGGACTACATCTTCGTCAACCACCAATAAGTGATGTAATATGCCCATTTAAATTTTTTACTTGACATTTGTTAAAATGAGCGTAAAATGAATTTAATTAAATACAACAGACATTGGGGGGAATTTTTTATTCTTATATTCCCTTCAAATGCGCCAAAGCCTTATCCACAATTTTTCGATTCACTTTTCTCAACGCAGTGATCTGTCTCAAAATTTTCGGAAAATCCCGCTCAAGTTTTTCCAATTCCTGCAGTGCATTTTCCGGATGAAGCCCGATTCGATTTCCAGTTTGAGCGGCTTCAATCAAAATATCCGGCGACCATTCTGTTTCCCAGAGGCTGTTCAGTAACGGCATCACTCGTTTGAATCGTGCAATTTTTCCTGGCGCTCCCTGAAGCAGCCCGGAATTTTTCTGTAAAGATTCAGTAATTTTTAGGGTAACTTCAACTGTTTGGTTAGTGTTGAATTTAGGCGTTGTGATGATCGTCATAAGCTTATCGCCATCATACAACCAGCCAACCTTATTTTCTTCACGGGTAAATGAAATTTTTTGTCCGTTGCAGGTTACCGAATCCGGCGGAAACATTAACGGCAGCCGAATTTCATAGCTGCGCTGTTTGAGCATTTCTGAATAATTACCTTTGATGGGAAAAATTGTTACTTTTTTCGTTCCATCTCCAAGACTTGAATGTTCAACTGAGGTCCAGGCATATTCGCCTGATTTATAATCCGGGGAATTTCCATTGTCTTCATAAATTCGAGTAGCCCCATTCCCTCCCGGGAAAATAGTTAAAATGAGGGGATCAACAGGTTTAGCCCCGGTGTGCCGCATCTTCGGCTGCATGGGAATAATGGCGCCTGCTTTGACATAAACAGGAATTTCATCAATCGCAAAACTGCGCTCTATTTGTGCAGGTCCTTTCAGAATTGTTCCGGTAAACCATTCAATCCATTCGCCTTGCGGCAGCCAGATTAATTTTTTAGCCAACATATCGTTGGAGTCAATTGCTGCGGTAATGGGAGCTGCCAGCATGTCATTGCCGAACATATATTGATCTTTGAACTGGTACGCCTGCCCGTTTTCAGGAAAATCGTAATACAGGGGACGGCAGAGGGAAATTCCTGTATCATAAGCCTGGCGCGCGGCAGTGTAAATATAGGGAATCAAAGCGTAACGCAGTAAAAACGCATCTCGCATGACCAGGAAATAATCAACCGGATAAGCCCAGATTCGGCGTTCTGCTTTTGGATTTCTCATTGTATGAGTTCTCACAACAGGGCTAAAAATAGCAAATTGAATCCAACGGGTGTAAAGTTCAGGACTAACTTCACCAGGTCGATGACCACCAATATCGTGACTCCAATAACCGTAACATACATTCGAGGCAGTTGCAGTAAAGTTAGGCTGAAACGCCAGCGACTCCCAGACAGAAATCGTATCGCCGGAGAATCCGATTTGATAGCGATGATTTCCCAACCCTCCCCAACGGTGAAAAATCAACGGTCGTTTGCCCTGTTGTTCCATGTCTGTGAAATGAACATAGTTGAGCCACCATGTCGGATTAACTCCCTGAATTTTGGTTGTGTTTTTTTGCTGCCAATCCAACCACCAGAAATCAATGCCCATTTTCTCAAGCGGGCGATGAAGTATTTCCAAATAATTTTCTGCAAATTTTTTATCAACAATGTCAAACGGAACATATTTTTTTGTAGCTGGATCAATGCCCATTGCCCGTGCCATCTCGGGATATTTTTCTTCATGCGGCTGCACGCCAGATGCAGGGTGCAGATTGAGCGTTGTTTTTAAACCCTTCTTTTGACACCATGATAAAAATTCTTCCGGCTCAGGAAATAGAGTTTTGTCCCAGGAATACCCGGACCATCCCAATGGTTGACCTGCCTGATCCCGTTTCGTTTTCCCCCATCGTAAATTAAACGTTTCGTGCCAGTCCATGTCAATTACCAAAACATCCAATGGCACATCGTGGATTTCAAATTCATGCACCAATTGCTTAAATTCCTGATCCGTGTACGCCCAGTACAGCGACCACCAGACGCCAAAAATAAAACGGGGTGGTAAAGGAATTTTTCCAGCAACCCGGGTAAAGTCAAATAAAGTTTGTTTGTAATCGTGACCATAACCAAAAAAGTACAAATCCAAATAGTCTTTTTCAGGAGCAGGCGTCACCCATTGCCAGTTGCCATTATCAAACAGGGGACGTTTGGTATCATCGATCAATGTCCAGCCGTCACGGGAAAGCAAACCCGAATCCAATGGCGTTTCTCCCTTAACTTCATCAAGCGTTCTGATCGTTCCTCTCAAATTCCCGGTGTCTGAAACATCCGGATGCCAGAGTACTAATTTTCCGTTCAACTCTAATTCTATTGAAAGATATTCACCAGTGAATTTCCCGGAGCCCTTTTTGTATTTCAGAATTAACTTTTCTGTTTTAATTGCCAGCCAATCTCCATCCCATTTTTTTTCGAAAACAGGAACAGGCAATTTTCGATTAATAAATACGAATGAAGCATCATCAATGAATTTGCCATCTTCTGCCCATTCCATTCGAATTAGCTGCGGTGTTAAAACGGTAAAACGAGCATTGTTAATAGTTACCACTGCTTTGGGGTCAGCAACTGGATTTTCAGTTTGTTTTAATGTTGTGGTGTTTAGTGTCATAATGAGGCGCCCCTGAAAATATTAGTAATAAAAAAATCGTAACTATTCAGCTTTTCTAAACCGCCTGATACTAAAGCATCAGGCTAAAAGGTGTAAGTACCATAAATGGTACTAAATTAATAGGACGCTTCAGCGTCCTTGCATCTATTAGCCTTCTGCTTCAGCATGAGGCGATCTATCTGAATACAAAAAATCTTAATATTCTTTTTTAAACATAATTTCCCTAATTCTCAAATTTTTAAGTTTACTGCGCGAAAACAGTACATTTAAAAACAATAAAATCTGTGTAAATTCATTCACAATTATCAATTCTCAATTCGCAATTGACAATTAAATTAATGTGTATAAAAATTGAACAATGTAATATTATTGCTACTTGCAATTACGCCTTATCTTCCAAACACCTCCACCGCCTGATGCAGACATTTCACTTCAACAGGCGTGGCGCCGATTATCTCACCATCCGGCGTTAATATTTTTGGTATATTAGTTTCAATGCGAATGTGCTTTGCTTTAAATGTTTCAATTTCGTCTATTAAAATATGCTCGCCTGTGAAAACCTTGGGGAAAACCTTGAGCAGTTTCCTGCGGGTCAATTTGGTGAGCAGAGTTACATCCAAAAAACCATCGTCGATCTCAGCGTTGGGCGCCATGAGAAAATTGGCTGTATAACGTGTATTGGAAATTTCAACAAAAATATTTTCCCGTTCTAATTTTTTCCCGTCTAATTCAATTTTTAATTGGTGTGTTTTTAAAAAAATCGTTTGATAAACAACTCCAATGGTATAAGAAATATTTCCCAGCGCCTTCAGCCCAAAAGCTGTTTTTGTAACATCAGACACAAAACCAAGACCGAGAATATTCAGATAATAATATTCATCTTCATTGGTTTTAAAATGTCCAACATCAACTTTTCTCGGTTTATTCAAGCTGATAATATCGATTGCTTCTTTCCATTTAGTATTGTCCAATTCCAGATCGCGAGCAAAAGCATTACCCGTGCCAACTGGAAGCACGCCAATGGGGATTCGTTTCTCACTTTTATTTTGAAAATAGCCGTTAATAACTTCAAACAGTGTACCATCACCACCAGCCGCAACAACGCCGTCATAATGTCCAAAATCCGCTGCCCTGACAATTTCTGTTGCATGTTTGGGACGTTCAGTAAGTCGAACGTCGAAATCAATATTTTTCTGCTTAAAATATTCCTGAACCTGATGGAGAATTTTTTTAGCCCGACCATGACCTGCATAAGGATTGTAGATTAGAAGCAACTTCAAACTACTTTTGTTGTTCATTTTATTTTCCTTTTAATTGATTAAAAATACGGTTTATCAAGATATGTTTTTTAATTTAAAAAGTCAAATGTTAATTTTGATTTATATAATATAGGCTTGTAAAAAAATTAAAAACATGAAAAAAGTTGTCAATATTTTAACAAAGATTTCTAATGTAATGTAAGGGGCATTAATAATATAATTGCATAGTGCAGCAAGTTGAAACAGTCTGATTAGAAGCGGCAATAAGAATTAGGTGTAAAACAATGCCACTTTTTATTCAATCTGCTCAGACATAGGTTGTTCAAATCGAAAAACATTTAGACAAGCTTTTCAGAGGCGTTTTAGAAACAACGTTCCTTATATTTTATTTCGCTATTCTTTTCGCAATTCGCAAATAATTCATTTTTTGCTTGACAAACCATAATTATTATGTTATATTATTTCTAAAATTATGTATCGCTTTGTCCTAATAAAAAAGTAGTTTATAATTTATGAACGAAAGGTAGGAATAATATTACGCCTTGTAGCAATCATATTTTAAGTGATAGCAATGATATTTCACCCAGTAGCAACGGTATTGCATCAGGTAGCAGCGATATTTCACCTGGTAGCAACAGTATTGCATCAGGTAGCAGTGATATTTCACCTGGTAGCAATGATATTGTATCAGGTAGCAGTCATAATGCATCACGTAGAAATGATATTGCATCATGTAGCAATCAAAAATCACGTGGTAGCAATAATATTTTAACAAGCAGCAACAATGTATCGGCAATTATAAGCATAAAAACTAAAATGAAATAAGGCATAATTAACAAAATTTCTCATTGAGCGTACCTGATCTAATTATAAAAGCACTTAATCCACCAAACATTCATTCTACACAAGGAGACAGATATGGCAAGACCAAAGAAGTCACTAGCGGAAAGATTATTGGCAGCGCAGGTTGCCATTGATAATGCAATTTCAGACAATGAGGTTAAAACATTTTTATCAGCTTTCGGTTATGATGACACTCGCCTCAATTAGGGAAAATCCATGTTAGACACGGCGAACCAGTTACAGCAGGTACAACAGAAAGAATACGGCGACCAATTCGAAGCAACAGGCGATTTAAAAAAGAAATGGGAAAATGCAGACGCAGAATATATACGGTTTGTTAAAGTTGCCAGAATCGCTCTGAAATCTGACCATGCCCTTTACCAGAAGCTGGATTTAGACGGACCACGTAAGAGAACACTCTCTGGCTGGTTAGCACAGGCAAAGCAATTCTACATCAACGCCCTCGCTGACCCAATCGTACTGGAAAAAATGGCAGCTTATGGCATGACACAAGCAAAATTTGAAGCCGGTAAAACACTTTTAGAAGAAACCGAAACCGCCAACGCCGCCCAGGAAAAAGAAAAAGGCGAAGCCCAGCAAGCCACACTGGAAAGAGACAAAGCAATCGATAAATTAGAAGACTGGCTCAGCGACTTCATCGCCATTGCCCGTATTGCTCTGGAAGAAAAACCACAGTTGTTAGAGAAGTTAGGTATTGTGGAGCCGTCGTGATTTTTTTCTTGTTGGAGAAGATGTCCACCTTTAGAAACACCAGATAGCAAAATTAACTAATATATTTATTGAAATTATCAATATGATATTTAACAACCATAATAGGTGGGCTACATCTTATTTCCACTAGTAACTGAGGTTTTACCTGCTTCGCATATTTTTTCTTGACATTGTTATTATAAAAATATATATTAATATCTGTAATTCGATTTGGCAATCAAAAAGCATAATCCTTTTAAAAAGGCGCTTTTATGTCTAATCACAAACACCATCCTTATTCACTTGCAATACCATATTTCTAATATTAGAAACTTTTATGAAGGAGAAAAAATAAAAATGTCTAATAGTAGAAACATCAATCTCCGCGATCCAACAAAAAATGTCTAATAATAGAAACATACTTGTTTCTAATAGTAGAAACTTTTTCAAAATAAGTTTCCAGATATATACATTTGTTTCTAATAGTAGAAAGATAGTTTTTTGGGGAAAATAGAATATTAATATGTTATACGGCATAAAAAATATAGTAAGGAGAAATCATAATATGAGAAAGTATCTACTTCTATCAGTAATTATTTTAAGTTTTACCACGAATATTTTTTCCCAGGTACAATTTGCCTCCCACACCATTGTTGGCGGAGAATTTGCTGCCTCTGGCGCCATGTCCGTCTATGCGGTGGATGTGGACGGCGATGGCGATTGCGATATGCTCTCCGCTTCCCAAGATGATGACAAAATCGCCTGGTATGAAAACGACGGCAATCGGAATTTCACCCCCTATACCATCACCACTGCTGCGAGTGGCGCAAAATCCGTCTATGCACTGGATGTTGACGGCGACGGCGATACTGATGTGCTCTCCGCTTATAGTAATGAAATCGCCTGGTATGAAAACGACGGCAATCAGAATTTTACCCCCCATACCATCACCACCAGCGCGTTTGGCGCCAGGTCAGTTTATGCATTGGATGTGGACGGCGATGGAGACGTGGATGTACTTTCCGCTTCCTGTAGGGATAATAAAATTGCCTGGTATGAAAACGACGGCAATCAGAATTTTACCCCCCATACCATCACCACCAGCGCGTTTGGCGCCAGGTCAGTTTATGCATTGGATGTGGACGGCGACGGCGATAACGATGTGCTCTCCACTTCTTACCAGTATGGTAAAATCGTTTGGTATGAAAACGACGGCAATCAGAATTTTACCGCCCATACCATCACCACCAGCGCTAATTATTCCCCCTTTTCCGTCTACGCGGTGGATGTTGACGGCGACGGGGATACTGATGTGCTCTCCGCTTATAGTAATGAAATCGCCTGGTATGAAAACGACGGCAATCAGAATTTTACCGCCCATACCATCACCACCGACGTGGATGGCGCCAATTCAGTTTATGCATTGGATGTGGACGACGACGGCGATACCGATGTGCTATCCACATCCCAGTGGGATAATAAAATCGCCTGGCATGAAAACGACGGCAATCAGAATTTTACCGCCCATACCATCACCACAGACGCTGATTACGCCGAGTCCGTTTATGCATTGGATGTGGATGGTGATGGCGATATCGATGTGCTCTCTGCTTCTTACGCTGATAATAAGATCGCTTGGTATGAAAACGACGGCAATCAGAATTTCACCCCCCATACCATCACCACCGGCGTGGATGTCGCCAGGTCAGTTTATGCATTGGATGTGGACGGCGACGGCGATACCGATGTGCTCTCTGCTTCATACAATGATGATAAAATCGCCTGGTATGAAAACGACGGCAATCAGAATTTTACCGCCCATACCATCACCACAGACGCGGATAACGCCGAGTCCGTCTATGCGGTGGATGTGGACGGCGACGGCGATTGCGATGTGCTCTCCGCTTCCGAGGATGATAATAAAATCGCCTGGTATGAAAACGACGGCAATCAGAATTTTACCGCCCATACCATCACCACAGACGCTGATTACGCCATGTCCGTCTATGCGGTGGATGTGGACGGCGACGGCGATTGCGATGTGCTCTCCGCTTCTAATGGAAAATGGCCTAATTATTATGCAGAAATCGCTTGGTACGAAAACGACGGCAGCCAGAATTTCACTGCCCATACCATCACCACCGGCGCTAATTCCGCCAAGTCCGTCTATGCGGTGGATGTGGACGGCGACGGCGATCGCGATGTGCTCTCTGCTTCATACAATGATGATAAAATCGCCTGGTATGAAAACGACGGCAATCAGAATTTCACCGCCCATACCATCACCACCGACGCTAATGGCGCCAATTCAGTTTATGCGGTGGATGTGGACGGCGACGGCGATTGCGATGTGCTCTCCGCTTCTTCCCGTGATGATAAAATCGCCTGGTACGAGAATTTAATGCCGCCCGATGCTTATTTTTCTGCTGATTCGACATTTGGCATAGTCCCTTTTACAGTGCAGTTTATTGATAGCTCAAGAGGTGGCAGGACCGATTGGTTATGGGGTTTTGGTGACGGTAATTCCAGCACAGAAAAAAATCCCACACATACCTATACAACTGCTGATACGTTTACCGTCTCCCTGACTATCACCGGGTCGGATGGTTCAGATACATATACTGAAGACAATTATATTACTGTTGCACATCCAACTTTTATTCGGGATGAATTAATAAATAAGCCAACTCATTTTAAATTATATAATAATTATCCCAATCCGTTTAATCCTGAAACCAAAATCCGTTTTGATGTAAAAGAGCCAACACTTGTTAAATTGTATATTTATGATATACGTGGAAGCTTTATAAAAACAATAGTTGATGGTAAATATACAGTAGGTTCGTATGAAGTAAAATTTAATGCTAATAATTTTTCTTCTGGAATTTACTTTTATTCAATAAAGATGGGGAATTATCGAGCCGTTAAAAAGATGATATTAGTACAGTAGTATCAAATTGCCGTATAACAAAAAAATCAAGCCGACTGGAACAGCGATTGGCGAATTTGATTTTTCGGTGCTCGCAATAAGTTTTTTAAAATATTGAAATACAGTGCGCCGTATGTTCCAGCGGCTTATTTTGGCGTTATCTGTTAAATAAAAAATTAAAAAAGAAATATTTATGAGTTGGTTTAATACGTTCAAAAAAAATGAATCCGCGATAGGAGAACTTAGTAATGTAATTTTTAAAAATTCTCTTGATTGCGTCGAGGCATTGAAAGATTATTTAAATTACTCTACAGAAAAAGAAAAGCAAGAAAAATGGATTTATGTTTTATTTGAGTTTATATATTTTTTTATGCATATGACGAATAGAATTGCCTTTGGTAAGTTGGGCAATAAACGAAGAATTAAACTTCAAGATGAGTTAGCACCATTAGTAATTGATCCTACTATAAAATCACTTTTTGATCATTGGCCTAAAAAACTTAAAGAAGGGATAAAGAGCGACTTCTACGAAAAATTAAATGATGCAGAAATTGAATACTCAGATTGTAAAGAATTATTAATAAAAGATAATCCCTTTTCAGACAAAGCTCTTTTTTCTAAATTAGCAAAAAATGTCACAGAACTTTCTGGACATTCAAATAATCCAGAAATGATAATACAAATAATTACACTATCTGTTGACATTTGGAAAAATATGAAGTTGGAAAAGCTTGTAGATGCAGTCGGGCAGGAATTATGAAAATGTGGCCATTTAGAAAAAAGTTTGATTCACTTGGATTTAAAAAAGACAAAGAAGGTAATTTCACATTTGATTTAACAGAGGAAGAACAGCAGGAAGTTGAGAATACTTTTAAAATGTTTGAGGGATATAAAGCTCATCCTGATGTTGTTGAAGATATTCAAAAAGGAGCAACTGCGTTTGCCCTTTCCAATTATGCAAGAGAGCAAGTAATAATGTCGGAAATAAAATCACAAAAAGAAAATCGTGAAAAACTACTCGAGAAGGCGATTGCGGCAATAGCGAAAGCATATAGTATTTACCAGTTACCAATTTATATCTATGATTTAGCTTGCCTTATGGAGATGGTTGGCAGAATGGACGAGGCTAGGCATACATTTAGAGACTTTTTAGAGAAACAATCGCAATTTAAGCCTAAACAGTTTGATGAAATATTTTTAAAGCAACGCGACATCAATGAAGCTATAAAAGACGCAAAGGTAAAACTGAAATAATTAGATAAAATCAGATAACAAAAAAATCAAGTCGACTGGAACAGCGATTGGCGAATTTTGATTTTCGGTGTTCGCAATACGTTTTTTAAAAATATTGAAATACAGTGCGCCGTATGTTCCAGCGGCTTATTTTAGCGTTGAACGAAACCGCTGCGCGGTAGCTTAATCAGTAATTGACTGAAGTTATTTTTTATATCAGTTCTTTGAAAATATAAGATTCTCTATCAGCATTTTTTTCTTGATTTAGTGAGACTCCATGTATAAGTTAATTATACTAATTCGTTATAATTAATTTAACCAAAGGAGACTTATCATGGGTCAATTAAAGGAACAGATGTTGATGGAGATGGAATTAAGAAACTTTAGCCCCAAGACTGTTAAAGCTTATCTTTGGCACATGGTTTCTTATACCAAATTATTTGGCAAATCACCTGCGGAAATGGGTGATGTTGAGATTCGCCAGTACTTATATTATTTATTAAAAGACAGGCAGGTTAGCTGGAGCAATATCAACATTGCTTATAGTTCCCTAAAATTCTTTTATACTCGGATACTTCATCGCTCGTGGAATGTTGATCATATTCCTCGACCGAAAAATCAAAAACGACTACCGCATGTTTTATCTTATTCAGAACTGGACAGGCTTTTTGAAATAACCAGCAATATGAAACATCGTTTAATATTTGAGACGGCTTATGCTGGTGGTCTGAGAGTAAGCGAAGTTGCCAAATTAAAGGTCAGTAACATTGACAGTTGTCGGATGACGATACGAATAGACCATGGTAAGGGCAAGAAAGACCGTTACACGGTGTTAGCTCATGTGCTAGTGCCAGAGTTGCGCGATTATTACCGAACTTACCGTCCGCAGACGTGGTTATTTCCAGGCCGTGATAAAACAAGCCCGATTAGTGTTGGTACGATTCAGCGAGTATTTAAAACTTGCAAACAGAAAGCAGGCATCCACAAGCCAGTAACACCACATGCGCTGCGTCATAGTTTTGCGACCCATTTTTTAGAAGAAGGCGGCAACCTGGTCAAGCTGCAACTATTGTTGGGGCATCGATATTTGCAGACGACCATGATCTATGTTCATATTCAAGACAGGGATTTCAGCAAAGTAATCAGTCCGCTTGATAGCATGAAGGAGGACAAATCATGAAATCAAACGGAATAGAAGTTGGCGATATTTTTCGTCAGTTTGGCGCTGCTTATCAACAGGAACACAAGCTTCCTTTACAGCAACTAAAAGCCATGAGTGATATTGAGCGCTGCCGCACAAAAGCGTTGGGTGGTCATGTAGATGTATGCGAAGAGTGTGGATATGAGCGGATTTCTTATAATTCGTGCCGTAATCGTTTTTGTCCCAAGTGCCAATTATTAAAAAAGGAAAAATGGGTTTTAGCACGTGAAAAGGATTTACTGCCGATTAGTTATTATCATATTGTGTTCACTGTTCCTGATGATTTGAATCGGCTGTGTTTGGTGAATCAAAAAGAGATGTATGATATTTTGTTCAAGGCGGGGTCAAAGACGATTTCAGATTTGGGTAAAGATGAAAAACACATTGGCGGCAAAGTTGGATTTCTCTGTGTTTTACATACCTGGGGACAGAACCTGATGGACCATCCGCATTTGCACTGTATAGTAACTGGTGGTGGTTTGTCAAAGGATGGCACAAGATGGGTTACTCCAAAAAAGACAACTCCCAAAAAAGATTTTTTTGTTCATGTCAATATAATTTCGGATTTGTTTAAGAAGAAGTTTCTGGCTTATCTGAAACAGGAGTACCAAAATGGCAAGTTGAAATTTGTTGGTGAGATAGAATCTTTAGCGGACAGGAATAAATTTCAAGAATTGATTGATAAACTTTACCATAAAAAATGGAACACCTATTGTAAAAAACCGTTTGGCGGACCAGAGAAAGTATTAAGATATTTGGGCAGATATAGTCATCGGGTTGCTATTTCAAACAAACGCATCGTAAAATTGGAAGAAAACAAAGTTACGTTTAAATGGCGCGATTATCGGGATGGCAACAAAAATAAATTGATGACCTTAGATACATTTGAATTTATCAGGCGGTTTTTATTACACATTTTGCCCAAGCGCTATTTTAAAATCCGCTATTATGGTTTACTTGCCAGCAGAAATATCAGCACCAATTTGGAACTATGCAAACGATTATTAAAAGTTGCTGCAAAAATCGCCGAGCAAGTGCACAAATTAAGCTGGGACGAGATGATGCTTGAATTGTTTGGTATCGATGTTTGGCTATGCCCCAGGTGTCATAAAGGTCGACTAATTCGTAAACAAATAATAACAGCTAATTCTCATGCACCACCGGGGGCATAAATAATGAAACGTAGTAAAGATAGCTATTTTTTAAATTGATAAATAAGGGGAGCAGGATAAGTACACCCTGATTTTAAAAATATAGAAATTAAATAGAATGCAAAATGAAATTGATGTGTTTTGTTAATGAATATACCAATTATTTTGTTACAAGTCTATATTTTCCATAAAAAAAGCTAAAATTGATGGGGAAAGACGTTATTAAATCCCCATAGCCCAAGAATAAGCGGCTTCGTCCAACAGAATTTTATCCGTAATTGAGCGTGGTTTTTTGACGTTCTGGAGTTGCCGTTGAAGTGAAGTGCTCAACGAAAATGAAGTGCTTCTTTTTTTGGCTCAACTACGGATAAAATTCTAAATGTTATACGTTTCCAGCAATTTTAAGCATTTTTGGTGTTACGTCCGTCTTGTTTATCGGTTTTGTTTGTATATATCCTTTGCCTTTATCTATTATCTCAACAAGTAGATAAACGCAAATAGCTTTACTTAATCCAGTATCAACAGTATCATGCCGTTGATAATATTCTTTTTTGGGCATGTCCCATTGGCTAATTTGTTGCCATTTATATTTTTTCATATAAAATCTTTCGTATAACAAAAAAATCAACTTGACTGGAACGCCGAGCGCCTTTTGGTAGTTTTAGGACTGTTTTTGTTTCGTTAATTCTTATTATTAATTAAGTTATATATCAGCGCCTTATTTTAACGTTAGCGTTATACATTCATTAATGGGTCGGTCAAACAAAAATCAAATGGTATAAAACATACAGATGAATCATGTCCAGTGTCTTCATTCCAAGCATGATATATCCATCCGCCAGGGACTCGTTGCATTTGACCATCTGAAGCAACTGTAATTGTATCATACATCTGCATTTTCTTAAGTTGAGAAATATAATTTTTATGAGATGATTTTGATTTTGTATAACAATGGTTTGCACTCTGACCGCCTACGTCAGCGGTCTTTTCTGATTTTTGATTGTTATCTGGCATTTGTATTTCCTTTCAAGTTTTATTTTTAATTAACGGCGGCAGGTGAAACCTGCGTTATGCCTTATAAGATTTTTTTAAGAGATATTATAACATGATTTATATTAGAAGTCCATAGAACATCTATTTTTCGTATAATTATAAATATTTTAAATTTCATAGATAAGGAGATTAAAATGAAAAAAATCTATATTTTTCTTATTTTAAGTATAATGATAAATTCATCTATATGGTCTCAAGAATCACCTCCAATATCAAAAGGTAGTATTCTTTTCGGTTTTAGCGGTAGATTTCAAAGAGCGGCAGGAGATTTGCAAGATGATTATCAAGTATCAACCGCAGAAAATGTATGGGAAAATTATAATAGGACTGATGTTATATTATCATTGAATTCATCATTTTTCATGATTGATAATGTTGCATTAGGCTGCAATTTTAGCACATCTGGTTTTTCTAGGGGTAAATATGGTGAAAACTTATTAGGAACGGGTGTTAATATCTCATATTTTTTAGGTAATACTAATTCCACAATTTTCCCTAATGCGTCTTTGGGAATAAACTACAATAACTGGTCGCATAAAAACGGAGCTAGTTCCGATGTATTGAATATGTCAGCGTCAGTTGGTGTAATGTACATGATAAACAAGGCGACAGGCTTACAATTTGAACTTTTAGATATTGAAACTCCAGAGAAGTTTCTTGGCAAACAACAAATAAAACAATCAGTAATTGTGGTACAAATTGGTTTCGCCTTTTTTCCTTTTAAATAATATTAATTGGAGATAATTAAAATGAAAAAAAAATCAATTCTATTTGTGGTAATAATCATATCACTACTGTCTTTGTCAAATTTCCTATTTGCTTTTGACCGTGGCTCTTTAATTTTATCTGGAGCTGTCGGTTATGAAAATAACACGTCAGCAGAAGTTTCTGTTATCCAATTAAATCCTAGTTTTCTCTATTTCATATTTTCTAAAATTGGTATAGGCGTAAATACAGAATATATGAGCATAAAAACGAAGGACAATATTCTGACAGCATATTCCATCGGTCCAAAAATTGAATACCATTTTAGCATGAAAGAGAATAGAACATCACCATTTATCGGATTTAGCACGATGTATATTGATTATAAAGATAATTATACAGAATATGATTATCAATTATCTATTGGTGTAACACATATCATAAAAAATAGTATAGCCATTACAATAGAACCTTATTTTACTTTTCAACAAAACAAGGAAAAGGGTGCTGATAATTTAAAAAGCGGGAATCTTTTAGGCTTTAAGTTTGGTATAGGTACATTTTTTTCTAAATAAATTCCTATTTTTTTTAAATTTAAATATTATTGAATATATCATTAAAGAAAAGGGCAAATCGCTGTTTGGCTCAGTGGGTATTTTTTAGTTTAGCTTTCCGCATATAAGTTCTGGCATAACAAAAAAATCAAGCCGACTGGAACAGCGATTGGCGAATTTTGATTTTCGGTGCTCGCAATACGTTTTTTTAAAATATTGAAATACAGTTCGCCGTATGTTCCAGCGGCTTATTTTAACGTTATCGCGATTATAAATAAGTGTTTTTACTAAAATAAGATGGTAAGCGAACAATCGAAAACGAAAGAATCTAAATTTGAAGATTGGTGCTTTGGGATATTTAAGGTGGGAAAGTGAAAGTACATTCCCCGCCCATTCCCGATACCGCCCCTGTCAACTGAAGTAATGAAACGAAAGAATAGCGCCAGAAAAAAAATCAAATTGTGGTTAATTTATCAAATGGATTTTAATTTTAAATTAGGTTTTTGGGAATAGCATTTTTTTTTGTTCAGTGCAGAAACAATAGTTCGGTGGTTCACTTAGCATTTTGTGCGTTGGTTTGAGTCCGTTGCGCTAACAAAAAAATCAAGCCGACTGGAACAGCGATTGGCGAATTTTGATTTTCGGTGCTCGCAATAAGTTTTGTAAAATTTTGAAATTCAGTACGCCGTATGTTCCAGCGGCTTATTTTAGCGTTATACCAACAAGAAGTCATTAAAATTTCAAGGAGGTAAAATGTCCTACATCTCATATAGAAAAGTATCTCTATTTTAGTATTATAATCTATTTTTGAAAACCATGAATTTAAACAAGGAGAAAAGAAAAATGAAACCATTATTCAAACTAACAATTGTCATTTGTGTATTGTTTTCTATTTTTTGGGGTTGTTCAAAAAATCCTACTGAACCTAAAAACGAGCTTCCTACATGTTCAATTACTTCACCTTCAAATGATGAAAGTTTTGAAAGAGGCTCTACGATTACTATTACTGCAAATGCTCAGGATACCGATGGAGAAATCCTAAAAGTGAGTTTTTATGTAGATGGTGAAGAAAAAGGTAATGATACTTCTGATCCTTATTCTTTTGAATGGCAAACTTTAGACGAAAGTATAGGTAATCATAGTATTGGAATCGTTGCATATGATGATGTGGATTTAGTTCAATCATCTATAGTAACAATTAATTTGGAAATACTTACAGGATCATTTACAGATAGTAGAGATGGGAAAACATATTTAACTGTTAAAATTGGTGAACAATGGTGGATGTCGGAGAACCTAGCCTATGGTTCCGAAAAAGGTAGTATTGATGTGGAATCTTTTTATTCAATAAAGGGATATTTATATAATTGGGAATCTGCTAATAGTGCATGTCCAGAAGGTTGGCATTTACCTAGTGATAATGAATGGAGTGTATTATTTTCATATTTAGGTGGTAAAAGTGTTGCAGGGGGGAAAATGAAAAGCACTAGTGGATGGAATAGTCCAAATGAAGGAGCAACGAATTGGAGTGGATTTTCAGCATTACCTGGAGGTTTTGCTTCAATAAGTGGTAGTAATATATTTTTGAGAAATAAAAATGTTGGTACACATTATTGGTCATCAAATGGGAAAGCTCAAACTTTATCTTTTGACAATGAAAGAGTAACAACCGAAACACCTTCCTTATCATATTTTCTTTCTGTGCGTTGTATTAAGGACGACTAAAACTATTTTCTAATGTGAAACAAACCGCTAACGTTTTGTATTAGTAATGGCAGATAAAGTACTTATAATCCAAATTTGCATCCCGCTCAAATTTCATGGCGGCTTTATAAGTAAGTATCACGCAATCTGCCACTACTCATACAATTTGCCATTAGAAAATCAATATAAAAAGTCAAAAAATGTATAACAAAAAAATCAAGCCGACTGGAACAGCGATTGGCGAATTTGATTTTTTGGTGCTCGCAATATGTTTTTTAAAATATTGAAATACAGTGCGCCGTATGTTCC
>Ga0255380_10044_pt2 | contig 19431 bp, 14 predicted proteins | sample ANMaggSeSYBR01G8_FD_182107 | JGI IMG/M metagenome (GOLD analysis project Ga0255380, IMG submission 182107) | Sediment cell enrichment communities from methane seep in Santa Monica Basin, California, United Staets - ANME aggregate JGI... | ecosystem: Environmental > Aquatic > Marine > Cold seeps >... | reverse complement strand
ATTTTTCATTACAGTTCAATTACAAAACATACTTTGTGAATGAATTATTCTTCAGCAAACAAAGAAACACCAACTGCTTTCTCAAGATCAGCCTGTGCTTTCAAATAAGAAAAAAGTGCTTCAGAATAACCAACTTTTGTTTTATTCATTGATCTTAATGCCTCTGCAACTTCAAGGTATCCCATTTCGCCTTCCTCATAACTTCTCGTGGCAATTCGTACTAATTCTTCAACCTGGCTCAAATTGCTTTTATATTTTGAATAAAAACTTTCGGCTACCTTCAAATTGATAAAAGCTTCTTTAACTTTCAAATTAATTTTTCTTTTTTACACTGACCTGTTCCCATTGTGCACCATCCACATTATAAGAAGCAGCTCTGATTTTTCCCTGCCCTTTTAAAAAGAAATACAAAGGAACCGATAATCCGATTTCACCTCCCCAGGTTTTGTCGTCTGGTATTCCCTGAAATTCCTGCTTAAAATATTTTAATTCAAAACTTGGTAACAAACCTGACCAGGACAAATTACGTTCGGTTTTTTTCTGAGTGACATTGGTTTCAGCCATCAGAAGACCCGGGTGATTCGCCAATGCAATAGTTTGAAGCGAATCAAGCGTTAAACTTATTGGCGAGTATAAAAGCGCTCCATCAACGTCAGGAAAATTATGACTCTCTCTACCCATCACCATTGCCAGTTCCGACATGGCAAGATCATATTTTTTCTCGATTAAAAATTTATGATTTTCTACTTCTGCCAAATCAACTCTTACTTTTAAAGAATCATAAGGAGATGATTCACCGGCTAATACCCGTACACGCGCTTTGTGCAACAATTGTTTTGATAACTGAAGGATATCTTCATGCAATTGACTTTGAGTTTTCAATAAAAGTGTTTTGAAAAAAATTGTTTTCACTTCAGCGACGATATCGTTTTTCAATAATAAATAATCGCTATGAGCGCGTTTCTTTTCTAAATACTGCCACCTAATTTTAAAATAATAATTCAACGGAAATTCAATTTCCTGGTGAACTCCGATTCTTTTCGCACCGTAATCGTCCAAAGAATTGCTGGCATCAGGGATTCCTTCCATCTCCATAAAAATGTGTGGATCCTTCGGCGACATAGCTTCCCATATCCCAGCTTTTGCGGCGTTTGTTTTCTGCTTTTTTTTTATCAAATCAGGATTGTTACTTAGGGCTTCTTCAATCGCTTGCTTGAGTGTAATTTTTTGAGCCAAACCCTGTTGGGATATTAACAGGAGAATTAGCACAATTATAGTTATCACGACCGTGAAATACTTGGACATTTTTTTTCTCCAATAATAGATAGGCAAGCGTATATCGCAACGCATTAAATTCAATCATTATATAAATTTAATCGCTATGCACTCTGCTCTTTGCGCTGTGCCAGTAAAATATTTTTTTTATTAGGTATGAATTTTTTAAGATGAATAAATAGGAATATGATCGATTCGGGTAGAAACGTGAGAAATGAAAGAAGTGATTGAATTCTCAAAAAATGGTTGGTAGTTAAGAGTAGAAATAAAAATAGTAAAATCATTCAGACATACAATGATTTGACAGGTATGACAATGGATTTCTCCGTCATTTTGTTTTTGTTCTTTTTTCTTTTGATGGCAATCCCCATGAAAATGGTCAAGATTTTCAGCGCTATTTTCAGATTGATGAAAATGCTGGCATGGGGCATTATCTTTACCATGCTGATGATCAGATGCAAAAGAGCAAAATCCCATGCCGGTAAATATTATATTGAAAATAATGACCAAAGAGATAATTTGTTTTATTGGATTTATTGTATTTTTTAATGAATAGTTTTGCAATTGAAATGATCTCATAGTAATATTGGAAATAATTTGATAATTATGGTACTAAAATTTTTAGTAAAGGTTTCATGGATGAGATGATTCAATTAAACACCGATTTTCACAAATATAAAAAATAATATAAATTCAGCTTATACAAAATTAAAATTGTTCATCTTTATTGTTGACAAATTGCTTATATTTTAATATATTATGACAATTAAAGTCAAACAGAAAATTCCCTAATTTCTAACAATTATGAGAAAATCTTTTTTCTTATTTATAATATTTTTATTAATATTAAATAGCTGCTTCAAAGATGCCGACAGGGTAAATCCTTTAGACCCAAAATCTAACCGATATAAAAATGAGGGTGGTATTTGCGGAAGTGTCACCTGTTATTATCCGCCTTATATTGGGATTAGTGGTGTGGAATTAAACGTTATTCCTGGTTACCAGGGAGCATTTACTGATAAAGATGGATTTTTTCAGATTACTAAAGTCGGCAAGGGGCAATGTCTGCTCATTGCTTCAAAACAGGGTTATGCTGCGGATTCAACCACGATAGATGTTAAAACGGGACAAAATGCAACACACGATATTAAACTTGACGCCCTGCCAACGTTAGAACAACCTAAATTAAAATCATCACATATTAGCCGCTGGTATCCCCGACCTTATGACATTTTTTATATTGAATTTTCAGTCAAAGCAAATGACCCTGATGGCGCCAACGATATTTCTCTTGTTACTGTTCACTCAGAAGAACCAAGTTTTAATGACACTCTCAGTTTCTCCCCCGAAACTAATTTTTATCAAAAAATGATTAACGCAAAGAAAATTGTCCAGGATACTCCTGGCGCCCTGGTAGGCAGACAGATACTGTTTTCTGCGGAAGATAAAGCAGGCAATAAAAATACTTCTCTGCCTGTTCAACTTGCGCAAATTATTCATGATACTCCTGTAACAATTTCACCTGCTGGGCTTCAAACAGTAAATGCAACGCCGCAACTAACCTGGCAATCAAATGATTTGGTATTTTTATATAGCTATCGAGTGGAGATAAATCGTACCGATGTGCCTATTCTCACGATGGCTTGGTATCAGGAAAATATTGCTGCAACAGACACAACCATAGTCGTATCAGATTCTTTGGAAGCAGGAGAGTACTATTGGACAGTAGCAATAGTTGATGAATTTGGCAATAGCAGTCGTTCTAAAGAAGCGCCTTTTAAGATAGAGTAAGGACATAGCGCGCTAAAGCGCAGTGTCTAAAGTGAGCTAAAGTTTGAAGTACTTAAAGTTCACCACCCAGCCACTAGATTAATGTAAACAGACTATGAAGTTTTTGGGAGTAATAGAATAAATGTCAATAACAAACAGTGATTCAGAAAAAAATCCGTTCAAAGCGTTATATGAAATCAGCCAGTTGATTAACTCAATTCAGGAACTGGATCCGTTATTAAATAAAGTCATGGATATTGCAATCGAGACTCTTACGGCTGAAAGAGGATTTATGTTACTCAAATCATCAGAGTCTTCGGGAGAATTTTCAGCCAGCGTCGCCAGAAATATTTCCGAGAAAAAAATTGCTGATATTACTGAAATTTCCAGCAGTGTCGTAAAACAGGTGTTGGCAAAAGGCGAAACAATCCTTTCTTACGATGCTCTGCAGGATGAGCTATTTGCTGGCTCTGAAAGCATTGCCATTCAGCAAATTCGTTCGGTAGCCTGTGTGCCGCTGCGAATCAAAAAAAGATTGATTGGCGCTATTTATGTGGACAATTCAAAAAAGGTCGGCAGATTCACCCAGGAAAGTGTGGACTTCCTTTCAGCCTTTGCTAACCATGCGGCAATCGCTATTGAAAATGCACGGTTCTGTCAGGCGTTAAAGGAAGAAAATGTGCTGCTCAAAAAAGAAATGCAGCGGGTTTCACAATTCCCCGAAATTATTGGTAACAGTAAAAAAATCAGGGAAGTTTTTGATATTATCTCCAGCGTATTAGATTCGGAAATCACTGTACTTATCGAAGGCGAGAGCGGCACAGGAAAAGAAGTTGTCGCGCGAGCAATTCACTATAATGGAATGAGAAAAGACAAGCCGTTTGTAGCGTTCTTTTGCGGCGCGTTATCTGAAAATTTACTGGAAAGCGAATTGTTCGGTCATAAAAAAGGCTCATTCACTGGAGCAGTGCAGGATAAAAAAGGACTATTTGAAATCGCTGACGGCGGCACTCTTTTTCTGGACGAGATAGGCGATGTCAGTCCGCAAATGCAAACTAAGCTGTTGCGGGTTTTGCAGGAGGGTGAAATTAAACGGGTTGGAGAAACTCAAATTCGCAAAGTAAACGTTCGTATCATTGCGGCTACTAATAAAGTTCTGATTGATGAAGTAAAAAGCGGGAATTTACGTGAAGACCTTTATTACAGGCTAAATGTTATTTCGATTATGATGCCGCCATTACGAGAAAGAAAAGGGGATGTGCCTTTATTAGCCCATCATTTTTTAGAAAAGTACAGTAAAAAATCCAATAAAGAATTTAAAGGTTTCACACCCGATGCGCTTAATTCTTTGAACAAATATCACTGGCACGGCAATGTAAGAGAATTAGAAAATACTATCGAAAGAGCGGTGGTGCTGGCAAAGGCTAATCTTATCGATACCAAAGATTTGAAGATGCCGAGTTCTTCCGATGAACTGTTCGAATCAGGAGTTACTTTAAAAGACTTTAATAAAAGGTTAGTGCTAAAAACTTTGAGCGAAAACGATAACAATAAAACAAAAGCTGCGGAAATTTTAGGCGTCTCAAGACGCTGGCTGCAATACCAGTTGAAAAAGTAGAAATGAAAAAAATTGCCAATTATGAAATAATAGAGGAAATCAATCGCGGCGCAACTACTGTTGTGTATAAAGCCCGTCAAGCATCGTTAGATAGAATCATCCTGCTGAAAGTCTTAAATGAAAATCTATCCAATGAAAAAGATATTGTGGCGCGGTTTCAACGTGAGGCAAAAGCCTGCGCCAGGATTAAACATGAGAACATTGTTGATGTTTTTGACTATGGCTTTGATAATGGTTGTCACTATATTGCAATGGAGTACGTTGAAGGGGTTGACCTTGAACAATTATTAAAAAAAGCTGATGTTGTTCCGTTAGAAATAATTGCCTTTATTTTTATTGAAGTACTTAAAGGTTTAGCGTTTGGTCATTCAAAGGGGATTTTGCATCGGGACATAAAACCTGCTAATATTCTTTTGTCCTACCAGGGAAAAGTAAAAATTACTGATTTTGGATTGGCAATAATCTCTGATTCAAAAGCGGTTACCATACAAAATACCATCCTTGGTACTCCAGGCTATATGTCACCAGAACAAATTAATGGAGATAAGCTTGATGGGAGAACAGACATTTTTTCTCTCGGTGTTACTCTGTACGAAATGTTAACTAACAAGCAGGCGTTTGCAGGAGAAACATTTTCCGAATCTATTAATAATATTTTAAACAAAGAACCAGCTAAAATCGAAAAATTAAGACCTGGGTTGCCGCCCGAATTAGTTTCAATCGTAAAAAAAATGATACGCAAGAAACCTGCCAGGCGGTTTGAGAATTGCGAAGCAGTACTGTCAGAATTATATTTATTTGCCAAAAACAATCAGCTTGCTCTGACAAAGAGCAGTTTAAAAAATTACGTCAAAGACCAAAAAAGATATTCTTCAACAATAATTGAACATGGAACAGTCCGCCTGCCAAACAAAATATTTAAAGTTTTAAAATCGGCGGCTATCATAATCTTTTTAACATTACTTTTTGTGGTTATCTATCGCTCGATAGATTATTTTCTATCTCAAAAGAATCAATTAGTTGATTCTTCAAATCATTCTGCAGATTCCCTTTCCATATTTGAAAGAGACAACCCAGAACCGATTGAAACCGAAGTGGATAGCACGATACCTTTGGTTAATATAGATAGCAACGCCGACTCCCAGAAAAATAAAATTATTATACAAGAAAATATTGTAAAGCCCTTAAATCATTTAACACAAAAAAAGGAAGGTATTCTAATTGTTAAATGTGCGCCATGGGCAAAAATATTCGTTGATGGGAAATTTCAAAAAACCCTGTTTGAGGCTGACTCGCTAAAAATAAAAACAACACCAGGTTCTCATAAAATAACCTTCATAAATTCAGAATTTGCGCCTTATGATACAGGACAGGTGGTCGCCCAGGTTAAGACAGGGAAAATTACTAATTTACAAATTCCTTATGTAGAAACAGTAGATGTCGGCTTTCTAAAAATAATTGTAAATCCCTGGGCAGAGGTTTACGTTAATGGAATTCACAAGGGAACAACACCTATGAATCCAATAGTTATCAAACAGGGGGAACATCTTTTAGAATTAAAACATCCACAGATAGAAAATTGGCAACAAAATTTTGAAATCAAGACAGGTGAGACGCATAAAATTTCCATCAATTTGTCAAATATTAATGGTGTTAAACATTAGTAGCAATAAATTTTCATGTTCAAATAGAAAGGCAAGACCATTTAGGGCAAAACAATTGATTTAAAAAAAAGAAATGAACAAATGGCAATAAATCGTCTCAATAGTCAATCGAAGTAGTATTTAAAACAATACCCAATTGATAGTTTTTTAAATAGTTTTGCCCATAATCGTTTTGCCAATTTTTGTTGTGATACCTGAATATTTACCAAAATTTTATCTTTAAATCAATTGGCACAGAATTTGTATGTAGGTATAATGGTAAGACAAATAAATTAACCATTATAGGTAAAAGCCATGAAAAAATTAATTATTAAAAGCAGCTTGATTCTAACATTTGGAGTTTTTGTAGTAAAAACTCATGGCGCTGGTTGGAAAAATAAAAGTACTTTACCAACGCCAAGATACGGCGTCTGTTCGGTAAGATTGGGGAGCAACATTTATGTTATTGGTGGAGTTGCGCAAGATGATGGATTAGCGAAACGTAACAATCAAACCAATAATTCTTTAGATGGAAATGAAGTTACTGATGTAGTTGAAAAGTATAGCCAATCTTCAAACAGTTGGAATACTGATATTGAAGGATTAGAAGAAGAAAGATATAATGCTGTTGCTGCCGCTTTAAATGGAAAAATATATGTTATCGGCGGCAGAAATGATGATGGGCTGGTCGATGAAATTGAAATATATGACCCTGGTGCAAATGTTTGGGAAACTGCAAGTCATAAATTGAACAAAACGCGAGAGGGCGCCGCTGCTGTTGTTAGTGGTGGTAAAATATATGTTATTGGCGGCTATGGTTCAGGCGGTGTCTATCTTAATAGTATGGAAGTATTTAACCCTGCAACAAATAGCTGGCAAACTTCTTCGTCTATGAATTACAAAAGGGCTTCCTTAGCCGCGGTTGTACTGGATGGAGAAATTTATGCGCTGGGTGGTTATCATTACGGACCTCTATCAGTGGTTGAAAAATATAATTCAGGCAGTGGTTGGACAACTTTAACTGATATGCCAACATCAAGAGGAAATTTAGCCGCTGGTGTAATTAATTCAAAAATTTATGTTATGGGCGGACGGGGTCAATCTGGAATCCTTTCATCCACAGATTGTTATTATCCTTCATCAGAAACCTGGATAACAAAAGAATCAATGAAAAATGCTCGTGAGAATTTTACCGCCCAGGTAGTCAGCAGCAAAATTTATGTTTTTGGCGGCAGCAGTTCAAGTCAAACTTTTGTTAACAGCGTTGAAGAATACACTCCAGCGCCTGATGCTGTGGAATATAACGACCCGATAATACCTGAACAGTTTGTGCTATACCAAAATTATCCTAATCCATTTAATAATCATACAGTTATAAAATATATATTATCCAATAAAAACCAGTTCTTCAGCTCCCAATATGTAAATTTGACAATCTATAACGTCCAGGGTCAACAGGTAATTACATTAGTAGATGAACTGCAAAAGCCAGGAAGCTATCAATTAACCTGGAATGGTAAAAATATCTTTAGCATGGAGCAAACTTCAGGAGTGTATTTCTGTGTTCTTAAAACAGGGAGTAATATTCAATCGATAAAATTAATATTAGCAAAATAGAATAAAATGAATTACATAAAAATCAAAAAAAAATCGGACAGGATTAACATGATAAACTGGATAGAAAAAAATGAATAGAACACAAAATTAATCATCTTGTAAATCCCGTTAATCCTGTCAAGAAAAAGAGTAATATATTCCTGTGGATATATGATACAAACAATAAAAAGCCTAAGGATAGAGTTTTGAAAACTTACTTGTGTTTCTTTTTAACATTAATATTTATAAGCTTATGCGTGACAGATGTAACATCACAGACCCCATCACAAAATCTTATAAAAAAAATAATAAAAGAATATAATGCCCTAAACTATCGCCAGGCAGAGCATAACGCTAAACAGGCATTATTAAATTATCACAAGTTTACCTCTGCTGAATTGGTGGAAGTTCATAAATATTTAGCATTAATATATTATGCTCAGGGTAAGTTGGACGATTCTCAAAAAGAATTTGAAACTTCTCTTTCGTTAAATCCTGACCTTGTTTTATCTTCATTATACGTTTCTCCAAAAATTATTAACTTTTTCAATCGGGTTAAAACTGAATTTAAGCTAAAATCACAAACGGACGAAAAATTTGCATTAAAATATGTATTTGTAGAGGACAAACGAATTGGCGCAGGATTGCGGTCATTAGCCTTGCCAGGATGGGGACAAATTTATAAGGGTGAAAAAAAGAAAGGAATTACTTTGATTTCTTTATGGACAGCAAGTTTAGGGGGATTGCTGGTAACCCATCTTCAATATAATAACGCATTGCAAAAATATAAAGATGCTGAAGAATTTAAAATAGAATCTAAATATAAAACATACAATTCGTTATACAAGGCTCGAAATTCTATTGCTGTATTTGCGGGGGCATTATGGCTATATGCCTATTTTGATGCAACTTTTAAAAAAGAAAAACCTGCGGATTTTTCAGCTCCTGATACAGCCCACTTTTTAACTCCTTATTTTGGCCAAAACAAAATCCTTTTTACCTACCGTTGGCAATTTAAAAAATAATTATTTTTCTTGAACAAATTAAAGTTTAATTTGATTTAAGGTGTGCATAATATGCATAGCACTGCTAATTCTATGCACACTAATAAAAATATAAATGCTAAACACATAAAAAAAATAGTGTAATTATTTCATCCAAAGAACTTATAACCACCAATGAAATATAGAAATAGCTATCATAAAAGTCATGCTGATAAAAACAGGATGACTTTTTTTTACTTATGGCATACAGGTTGCCTATATCTGATAAAAAAATTAATATTTCAATCGCTTTAATTTTTAGGAGAATAAAAATGCTTAATACAGGTTACAAAATTTGTTGTGTAATATTAATTCAATTAATATTTGTTGGTTTCATCTATTCAAGCTCTTTGGCTCAGAGATGTAATAAAAAAACTGACATCTCTTCCATAAACCGAAAAAATTACACATCCCAAAATACAAGCGAATCCAAAAGCCAACTCACCGCATTAGCTCGGATGGAGAATACTGCTAATGAATTATCCCAAAAGGGCTTTATTAAACAATCATTATTTATTTATGAGAGTGCTTTTAAATATAATCCCCAAAATTTGAAAGTACAGAATAAATTAGCCTGGCTATATCCCTGGAATAAAAAGCATGACAAAGCCCTGAATACTTTCAATAATCTTTTAGAAAAGAATCCAAACAATTTAGATGTTCAAAAAGCTATTGCACAGGTTCATGGTTGGGCTAAAGAATTTAAAGGTTCCATTAATAAATATAATTCCTATATCTCGAAACACCCAGATGACATTGATGCAATAAAAGGCTTGGCACAGGTTTATTCGTGGAAAAAGGACTATGACAAATCCATCGCCCAGTATAAAAAAGCTTTAAAGATCGCCCCGAAAGATAAAGAGCTTAATAAGGGCTTGGCTCAAACATTAAGCTGGAAAGGTGAAATACCCGAATCAATAAAACTCTATGAACGTACATTAACACTTTATCCAAAATATGTGTCTGCCCATCGTGAATTGGCAATGGTATATGCACGTAATAATAATTTTTCAAAGGCTTACCATTATTTAAACAAAGCCGTTAAAATTGATCCGAAAGACCCTGACAGTTACGTTAGCCTGGCAACTGTGGAGCGATGGGATCGCAGATTCGGCGAGGCAGAAGAAAATTACTATTGTGCGTATGACCTTGTGCCAAATTACAAGTCAGCTTCAAATGGGCTACGCTCTCTGGAATTGGCAAATTCTCTGAATATCAATATCGGTTTAGAACAAGATTATTTATCAAACTTATATTATAGTTCTGTTGATTATCCCATACTGCGAAAACAGGATTTAAAAATTTCCTATTCCTATTTAGATCGGACCTTTTATTTCAGGAACAGAATTAAAGCTGAATTACAGCATTATTTTACTTTGAAAACAAGATTAAGGTTAGCTTATGCGAATACAAAATATAACTACCCAGAACAAGTTAATCCAGATAATACATCCCGAACAAAATCAAATGAACTTTCTTTAAAGATAAACACTTTTTTATCCCGTAGCTGGCAACTTGAATTAGGATATCGATTTAGTCAAACTGAACTTTATCATTGGCAGGATGTAATTGGTAACGTTCATCTTATTCAACTCGGATTACAAAAAGACTGGGCGTCCTGGTTGACTACGGAAGCTGGACTGGCGATTCTACGTGACTTCGATGCTGATGTTTCAGACACACTAATTTATAACGATTTCACTTTATTCCAGGGCGCTCTATTTATAAATCCTACTAATTGGCTTAATATTGGTTTGCGCTACATTCCTAATAGAGACCTTGACAATTCAATCTTACAAACTTATATGGCTCATATCAGAATAGGTCTTACACAAGGGCTTGCGCTACAGTTTCGTTATCGACACGATGAATACCGAAAAGGGATTTTAATAGACGAATATTTAAGCGGCTTAGAATTTGATCTATTCAAACGTTTCAAACTGATGTTTGCTTATAAACGCATAAATGGTCCTGCCAAACAGGGAGATTACCTATTCATTAATCTATTAACCAGAATCTATCGGGACATATAATTATGAAAAAAGGAATTATAAGTATTATTATAAGCTCTCTTCTTCTATTATTACTGATAATGCAAAATTCTTTTGCCCAGAGTGTTGCTCAACTCCGATATGAAGTGGGAATGGAATATTTCAAAAATAAAAATTATTCGTCCGCTATTGACCAGTTTGAACAGGTTTTAAAATTAAGACCGTACGATTGCAAAACCCTTAATGCTCTTGGTCAAATTTATAAATTAAATAAGAACTATTATAAAGCGCTTACATATTTTCAAAAGGCTGTTCAAATTAATCGTAAAGATATTGAAGCACACACTAACATTGCTCAAACCTATGCCTGGTCTGGTGATTATCAGGAAGCAATTAAAATGTATCAAACCATTTTAAAATCGGATTCTTTGAACGTCAAGCTTAGGCTTGGGTTGGGAGACGCTTATAGTTGGGATAAAAAATATATTGACGCTGTACTCCAATATAATTTGGTATTATCTAAATATCCTGATAATATTGAAGCTATTTTAGGGCTGGCAAGAATCGCTGCCTGGAGCAACGAATTTAATAGTTCGATAGGCTATTATGAACAAGCATTAAAATTGGACTCGACTAACATTCAGTTACATAAGGGACTGGCTGAAGTATTAAGCTGGGCAGGAAACACTAAAGCAGCAATTAAACAGTATAAACAAGTTCTTGAAATGGATCCAGATTTTGCTGAGGGTTATCGCGGATTGGGGCAGGTCTATAGTTGGAGCGGTCGATACAAGTCATCGGTTAGCGCACATCAAAAAGCTATACAATTACAACCAGAAGAAATTGACAATTACTTAGGATTGGCTCAGGTCTATCGCTGGAATAAGAAATTTAAAAAGGCTAAACAGATTTATAATAAAGCATTAAGTATTGAACCGCAAAATCAAGTTATTTTACAGAAGTTACAATCATTGCGATATGAATCCCCTTACTGGCAAACTGAATTTTTTATGCAATTAAAAACTCTGCTGGTCATTTTCGTGGCGCTTATTTTAATATACTTTATTCGGCGTTACCACAAAGTGCTGGGTAAATCATCATGGTTCCGATTTGCGTTTTTGCGCCTGATGCCTGTTTTGGCTTTTGGTTCCTTTATCGTTAGTTCTTCATCATGGGTGTTAGCAGCATCATACCAAAAAGAGGCAGTGCTATTAGGAGAAATAATTGAAATTGTGGCGATTCTATTATTGACTGCTTCATTCATTACTTTGTTATGGATCCTTCGCTTCGGGCGACCTGCTAATAAAGATGTTGTGCTGGCAATTGGCGCTCATCCAGATGATCTGGAATTTGGCTGCGGCGGTACAATTTTACGCTACAGAGAAGATGGCTGCACTGTTATTGGATTAACTTTGAGTAATGGTGAGAGTGGCGCTTGCAAGGGCGCCTGTAAAAATCGCATCACCGAAGCTAAAAATGGCGCTAAAATTTTAAAGTTGAATCAATTATTTATCATGAATTTTAAAGATACGCAATTTAAAAAAGACGCTGACAAAATAAAACAAACCATCGAACAAATGATCACCAGGTTTCAGCCAGATATTATTCTTACCCATTCACCTGACGATCTTCACAGTGATCACCATACGGTTTATGAAGCGACAAAAGAGGCGGCTCGAGGACCACAAACGGTTCTCTTGTATGAAAACCCGAATACACCTTCAACCTTTACACCTGATTATTTTGTGGACATTAGCGGCACATTGATTGAAAAAATTGATGCGCTTAAAAAACATAAAACACAATCAGGAAAAGATTATGCTGCACCTAAAGTTGTAAAAAGCATGGCAAAATTTAGAGGAACACAGGCAAGGATAAAATATGCTGAAGGATTTAAAGTTTTAAAATTTATTAAAAACCATTCAACGAAAACGTACAAGTTTGATTCACCCAAATTACTAAAGACAACAGCAGATGCGCAATTAGTAAGTTAACCAATCCGAAAAAGTATATTCTTTCATGTTGTTTTATAAATGGAGAAAAAAATGAGAAATGAAAAGCGAGTTTTAATAACAGGAGTCGGCGGACCAGCAGGCAGGGCAGCGGTCAAATATTTTCTTGATCACAATTATTATGTTATTGGTGTGGATATGAATGAAAATATTATCACGCCTGTCCATGAATTTTGTAAAACCTATCCAGCAAGCAATTCAAATTATATTAATCAACTATTAAATATGTCTGAAATTAAAAATGTCTCACTAATTGTACCAACGGTTTCTGAAGAATTGCCAGGGTTATCATTAAACCGGCATAACTTTTTTCGTAAAGGCATTCAAGTTTACATTTCACGGGCATATCCCATACATATTTGCAATGATAAATATTTTACTTCAGCCATTCTTGAAATAAGTGGGGTTGCTGTTCCTGGATATGCAACACCACAAGAACTGAATAAATTTTTAGATGTAAAACTTTCTGCTATGAACTTTCCAATTTTAGCCAAACCCAGAATCAGTCGTGGAGGTAGAGGAATAACTATTTACAATAATTTGGAAGAATTGAAAAATGAGGATAGACAAGACATTATTTTTCAGGAATTTGCTTCTGGCGATGATTATGATGTAAATTTATGCATCGATTCCAGAGAACCATACAATATATTAGCAAGTCAGGTGCTGAAAAAAACCAGCTTGAAAAACGGAAATGTAGGGAATGCTCAAACGGTAAAACGAGTAGATGAACCTGAAGTTAAGAAATTAGCCGAGCAAGCAGCACAATCGCTGGGATTAACAGGACCATTAGATATTGATATACGAAAAAAGGCAAGTGGACAGCCAGTAATATTAGAAATTAATGCCAGACTCGGAGCAAACTGTCTAACTGCGCCAGAGGTGTTAAACGCTCTGGTTTGGATGTGGCAGAGAGATAGTGGTAATAACAGAAAACAAGTTGTGTTTTTTGAAAAACCAAACATAGCCACTCAAAAAAGTTTTGTGTAATTGTGTGACCTTCTATTTAAAATTTTATTTTAATAATTATCAATGAGGAATTTATAACATGATAGAAATACTATTAACTATTTTTTTGACATTGGGAATAAGCTGTTTTTTATTTGGATTTCAGACAGTATTGTTTTTTCCGCTCTCATTTATCTTTGCTGTAAAAAAGAAGAAAAAGTCGATTTACAACAACCCGTTTGTTTCTGTTATTGTACCAGCTTATAACGAAGAAAAAGTGATTGCTAACTGCGTGGATTCAATATTAGCCTCAGACTATCCAAACTTTGAGGTTGTTTTAGTCGATGATGGTTCTCACGATAATACATTTCAAATAATGAAACAATACCAAGATAAACCGAATGTAACTATTATTTCCAAAGTAAATGGTGGCAAAGCATCTGCCTTGAATTCTGGCATTGCCGTCGCTCAAGGAGAAATTATTTTCTGTATCGATGGCGACACATTTTTCAAAAAAGATACTATTCGTCAGGCAGTGAATGGATTCACATCACCCAGAGTAGCCGCTGTTTGTGGACACGACTCTCCAATTAATCTGAACAACTGGCAGTTGAAGTTAATCAATTTGCAAAGCCATGTCGGCACTGGATTTGTCCGCAGAGCGTTAAGTTTGATTAATGCACTGCCTATTGTAACGGGAAACATTGGCGCTTTTAGAAAAGACGTAATCGAGGAAATAGGCGGCTTTCTAAATAATTTTATCGGTGAAGATTTAGAATTGACTTTTCGTATTCATAAAGCTGGCTACAAAGTCGTATTTCAACCGTGGGCACAGGTGTATGCCGAATCGCCAACTTCCTTTAAGGCTTTCTGGAAACAACGTATTAGATGGGGACGCGGTTTTATTCAAACGCTTAAAATTCATAAGGATATGATTTTTAATCCCAAATATGGAACGTTCGGCATCTTTATTGGTATCAATGCTATTAATATGATTGCTATTCCAACGCTTCAATTCCTGTCATTGCTGCTGCTGCCAATTTTAATTTTCACTAATAACAGCCCGATTTCGCTAAATGTTTTGGGCATTATTGGATATCTCGGATTGACCTATACGCTTATTGTTGCGAGCTATAGTATTATATTAGATAAATCATATAAGGATTTTAAATATCTGCCAGCAGCATTTCTCTGGGTCGGTTATTCTTTAGTTATGAATTTGATTATAATTCGTTCTGTTTATTTAGAAATCCGCGGCGCAGAAGCCCTGTGGAATAAATTTGAACGCACTGGTATTGTGAGTAAAACGGGTTCTTCCCTGAAAGCTAATGTACCCGCAATTATTAAAAGACCAGCCTGGCGAGTTCCTGCATTCGCGGCTGTTGGAGCGCTTATGATGGTAATAACAGGATTTACTGTTTCAGGTAACTTACCATTGACTAAATTTAATAATACTGAAATTATAGAAACCATTCCTTTGAAAAATTTTTCTTATAGTTCAACTTTGCCAGCACACAGCACCAGGGCTGTCGCCATTCACTTTGAGCAATATAAAAACTGGAAAGATGCTTATCAAACGGTTCTTAATTCGAATGCCGATATTAATACCGTTGGTGTAGGGGCTGGAAGATTGGATTGGAATTATTTTAAATGGGAAGGACATCGTAAATGGTGGAGCAATGCCCTGAAGAATAATTGGAGCGATTTTCTGAAAGTTACCACAGAAAAATTGAAAGAAGAAGGATACAAAGTGGTTGCTATCGTGGACATGTTTTCACCACGTTATATTAAAGAACATCCTGAAGTTGCTGCAGCTAATTTTGTAGGAGAAAAAAGTACCGAAGAAATTTGTTTAACTGAATTAGCTCACGGAGAATTTGGGAAACAGATGTTAGACATGCTTGAATATATTGCTAAAAATTATCCCATTGATGCAATTAATATAACCGAGCTTTCTTATGAAAATCACTGTTATGATGATAGATGCAAACATTCCTTTATGCAAGCAACAGATGAAGAAAAATGGCCCAAACGCTGGCTGCAAGGCGGCGTTGATATTGACGATAAAACTCTTGTTGAATGGCGTTGCAACGAAGTTGCCGGCATCATTAAAAAAATGGCTGATATTGTCCATGCTTACGGCAAAGAGCTTTATGTTGATGTTGAAGTCAGTTGGGATAACTTTGCCAACAACGCCAGAGAAAAAGGGCAGGATTATAACAAGCTGCTAAAATATGCCGACAAGTTAGTCATCTGGGATTATTTCAATTTAGCAGGCAAAGCGCCTGAACACAGTGAAAAATTAGCTGCTTACTTAAAAAATAATTTTGATGAAGACCAGATTATTGTGTCTGTTGGATTGTGGAATAAAGATGGCACTACATTACCAGCGAATGACATGGGACTGGCGCTCGCTTCTTCAGTTCAAGGCGGTATCAGCAATTTCTGGATGACGCCAAGTCACATGATGACTACTGATCATTGGAAGGTTTTAGAACAAATCTATAAGGTGCAGAATTAAGATGTTGCTAATCATATTAAATTCTTTACACCCAAAAAATGATGAACGTCATCAACATAGATATGAACCGCTGATTAAATTTTACCGCCAGTTGTTCAAAGATGATGTGATATTTATTAGATTCGACGAACTCAATGCTTCAAAACTGCTAAAAGAAAATCGCCTTAACGGTATTATACTTGGTGGAATGCCCGAAGATTATGACCAATATCCAGATGGTTGTTGGGAAGAAGAGTATCAAATAATCCGTGAAACAAAGGTGCCTCTGCTCGGAATCTGTGGCGGTTTTCACCTTATAGCTATGGCATACAATTTTAAAGTCGTAAAAAAGCTAAATAGTAAAGGGGAGTTTATTAAAGAAAAAGGATGGAGAGAAATAAACATCTTCAAAGATGACCCGCTATTCAGAGGTCTGCCCGAAACGATAATTGTCGATGAAGGACATAGTTGGGAAATTGTTGCGCTCGACAAACGATTTTCAGTGCTGGCTTCTAATGATTTCAGTAAAATACAGGCATTACGAATGAATGGCAGGTCGCTATGGGGAGTGCAATTTCATCCCGAGATAAAAGACGATAAGCACCCACATGGAAATATGATTTTGCAAAATTTTATTAAAATGCTTTAATTTTATATTTAAAGTTTCAGTGTGAAGGCAAAATTAAAAAAGTAATATTCATTAAGAGAATGCAGTTATTGTTCAAGCTTGAACAGAGTTCTCCAAAGCAACAAATAAAATTTTTCAAATAGAGATTATTAACAATCAACTCACTTGATATTTCAAATATGAATCAGAATAGGAAACTTTATTGATTCATTTAAAAATTCTACTCAAATTGGGTTTTTGCATCAAATGGTGTTCCTTTGATAATTGCTTCGATCACTTCTTGAACTCTGTCTGCTTTTGGGCTATTAATATCTGTGAAAATGCATCTAGCATCTCTTAAATAATCTAAAGCCAGTTTTTGATTTTTTGCGCCATAATAAGCCATGCCCAACTGCCAAAGCACAAAGGCTTGCTCATAAAGCAAGTTTTTTTCTTTGTAAAAAGCAAGAGCTTTTTTATATTTATCAATCGCTTCCTGCCATTTCCCCTGTGCCCTGTCTAACTCACCAAAAACAAATATACAATCAGATTCTCCAAATTTCTCTTTCATTGTTATGTAAATATCCTGAGCAATAGAGTACATTTTTTTTGCAGCTCCAAACATTTTAGTCATTCGCTCAACATCGCCCTCGGATCTTAATGTGTTCGCTTCTCCAAGTATTGATCCGACTTCGCGGTATATCTGTAAAGCCTGTTCATAAAGACGTTTTGCGAATTTAAATTGAGACTGCATTTGCTCAACATCGCCCAGGGATATTAATGTGTTCGCTTCTCCAAGTTTATCTCCAACTTCGCGGTATATCTGTAAAGCCTGTTCATAAAGGCTTTTTGCCGATTCATATTGAGACTGCATTTGCTCAACATTGCCCAGGAATTTTAATGTGTTCGCTTCTCCAAGTTTATCTCCAACTTCGCGGTATATCGGCAAAGCCTGTTCATGAAGACTTTTTGCCGATTTATATTGAGACTGCATTAGCTTAATATCGCCCAGGGATATTAATGTGTTCGCTTCTCCAAGTTTATCTCCAACTTCGCGGTATATCTGTAAAGCCTGTTCATAAAGGCTTTTTGCCGATTCATATTGAGACTGCATTCGCTTGATTCCTGCTTCCCAATAAAAGCATTGAGATTTCGCTACAGCAGAATTTAGAGTTGCATGACTGCGCTCCTGAACCGATTTGATAAGTGCCTCTATTTTTTCATAATCAAAACAAGGTGGATTCCACCATTTTACGCAAATGTTGTAAAATTTATAAGCTCCCTGCTCTGGTTTTACTATTAGCAAATGACAAATATATTCAATCATCCAATTAGTTTCTTCAAGATTTTGAGTAAAGCAATAATCAGAAGCACGCAAACTTAAACCACGGTAATAGTGAAGTTTATCCTCCCACAATCGTTTTTCTAATAATTTTCGGCTACGTTCATGGATATTATAACCTTTGTTTTCGAACCGCTCTACATAAGATAAGCCGATCAAATCATTAAAAAAATTAAGGGACGGTTTGTTAAGTACGGCTTTTAAATAATCCTTGTCGAACCAGCCAAGGATAGAAGCTGCCCAGACAGCCTCCTGAATTTCAGGTGTTAAGTTGTTAAGGCTGAGCTGCATGATAATCCATTCTCGTTCTTCTTCGTTTTTTGCTTCTTGTAATAGTAAAAGTAAATCCTTTTTCATGCACCCCCCTTTGTTGGAAGGCCCTCAATTACTTTCATTATAGCTTCTGGTCTGCCCTCAAAAGCATGGCAAACGCCAGCTAACCAATCCATCGGATTTGGCACATTCAGCTCACGCCCAAGTTTTTCCACAACAGGCATCCATTCGTGTGCATCAAGAATTCCAAGTAATCGATGATGATTACAGCAATCGCCCCATTCGATATTGTTTGGTTCTGGAATTTTTTGACCGGCAACAAGTACACGTATAATATCTGTATCTGGCACTCGTGCCAGAAAAGGTCCACTGAACCAGTTAGCCAAATCATTCCCCGCATATTCAAAAGTGTCAAGAACGATAAGTAAACGTTTATCAAGCTTGCGGACATCACTGAACCATGCTTCTGTCAACATTGTTTGGCGATTCTTTTTCTCTTCTTCTCCTTCAGCTCGCAAGGCGATGTCAATTGTATTTTGATCACCCTTTTGTTTTATATCATGAATATTAACAGTTAAGCCTTTTGAAAAAGATGAAACACTCTCTTTGAAGTTTGACAATCCATCCCAGCCAAGCCTTCCAACCGAACGAGAGAATATTTCCGAAATGGATAGCGTTTTAGATTTACAACAAAACCTAAAATTAATCATATCAGATGGAATACGCTGCAGGCAATCACGTATCAACGCAGTCTTTCCACTGCCGCTATCGCCTTCATAAAATAGGATTGATTTCTTGCTTGAAGGTTTACAA
>Ga0255380_10041_pt1 | contig 19812 bp, 17 predicted proteins | sample ANMaggSeSYBR01G8_FD_182107 | JGI IMG/M metagenome (GOLD analysis project Ga0255380, IMG submission 182107) | Sediment cell enrichment communities from methane seep in Santa Monica Basin, California, United Staets - ANME aggregate JGI... | ecosystem: Environmental > Aquatic > Marine > Cold seeps >... | reverse complement strand
CTTCAACAGATTCCCCAACGCCTTTAGTGCATAGAATTCGCATTGAATAGGAACAATAATAGAATCTGATGCAACCAGGGCGTTAAAAGTTAATTTGCCAAGCGAGGGCGGACAATCGATAAGGATGTAGTTATATTTGTTTTTAATGGCTGAAAGAGGTGTTTTTAAAAATATCTTATTTTTATTACTCAGTTCTTCTAATTCCTTTTCATCCTCAGACCAAATGTTAGACGGAATAAAATCGAAATTTTTAATTGGTGTTGGATGAATTGTTTTTTCTACTTCTTTTAAATCACCTAACAATAATTCATGAACACCAGCTTTTATATCATATTTTCCGTATTTAAAAGTTGTCGCTACGTGTCCTTGAGGATCAAGGTCAAGCAATAGAACCTTATATCCCTTTGATACTAAACTGGCGCTGAGATTTACAGCAGTTGTTGTTTTGCCAACCCCCCCTTTTTGGCTCACTATTGAAATGATTTCTCCCATAAGTGTTCCTTTTGAATTTGAATATTCGTTCATCTACTTATCCTGGATAATTCATAAATTTTTGCCACAAAGGCACCAAGACACGAAAAAACAATTAGATAGAAGTGAATTTAATTTTATAATCAGTTTTATGTAATTAATTTGTGAATAACATTCTTATATTTTGTTTTTTAGAATTTTGTGCCTTTGTGTCGTGGCGAAAAAATAATTCAGGTTAAAGAAACGAATTTTGGTAATTGATTAGCTTAAAATCAGTGATTAGCTAACTCATCTTTCAACAATAGCTTCCATCCATAATAAATTGTTCTTTTTACGGGATCGTTTGAGCAAACGATATCGTAATTTACTTTATCCCAATTTAAAACATTAATGAGAGCCATTTCGCCATCTAAATTAGAAGCCTTTGCGTGAATAATTTCACCCCCACGAAAATAAACAGCGCCGGATTTTTTACCGTTTTGAATATTGACAAAGCCGGTAAATTTATTTTTGTAGTTATATTCAATTATTTCCTTTAGTGTTAAACTTGACAATTGTCTGTTATATTCATTTGAAATTTTTTTAAGCGCATACTGAATTGTTTTTTTGAATTCTGACATTTCAAATGGTTTTTCAAAATAATAAACTCCTGCTTTATCATCGGCTAATCCTTTAATCTCCGCATTATTTAAAGAAGTCATAATTATGACCTGGGTTTGCGGATGATTATTCTTGACATATTCTAATAATTCCAAACCACTGGTACCCGGCATTAATATGTCTGAGATGACCAGATCAACTGAGAATAGCTTTAACATCCTTAAAGCTTCATCGCCTGAAGTTGCAGAAAAAATTTCATGTTCTTTATATTCATTCTTTAAATTTTTCTCGATACTCCATGTTAAATTTTCTTCATCGTCAACTATCAATATTTTTTTTGAGACCGATGTCATTTGTAACGTCCCCGTAATTGCTAATGTAATATTAAAAATAAGTTTAAAGTGTCTAAAATGCCTAAAGTGAGCTAAAGTTAAAAAAAAATTTTAAGCACTTCTCCGCAAATTGGCGGACACTTTAGTCACTGCGCTTTAGCGCGCTAAGCTATTTTATGTTCACATCAATTTAGGCAAATATTATGCCAATTGACTGTTTTATTTAGTGCTATAAATTTGCCACAGCGTATTCTATTTATTTTCAGGAGATTACATGCGATGATAAATCAACAATAAAATCCAGATCATTTCATAATAAAGTGATATAATTTCAGATATGTTATTAAAATACTAATTTGAAAATCAGGCGGGAAAGAAGTGGTCGATTTTTGCTCAAAGTAATTTTTATTTTTGTAGATGTGGGAGTAGAATGAAGCAATTAATTGTCAATTGACAATAGACAATTATCAATTGACAATTATGAATGATTGTATCAGGCAATCCCATACTGTTTTAATTTTTCTCTGAGCGTAGAACGGGAGATGCTCAGCACCCTGGCTGCTTTTGATTTATTACCGTTAAATTGCTCAAGAGTTTTGATGATATGGCGTTTTTCTATTTCTTGAAGTGAAACAGGTCCATCAGATTGCTCTATAACTTCCTGGCTCGTTGTTGTAGCTGCAAACGTTTCTTTCGGTGTAAGGTTCTGCAATTCAATAGCCAGATGTTCTACATCAATTGTATCACTTAAACATAAAATTGAAGCGCGCTCGATTACATTTTTTAATTCACGAACATTTCCGGGCCAGGAATAGTATTTAAGTAACTGTTCTGCTTCTTGTGAGATGTTATTTATATTTTTTGAAAACTCTTTATTATTCTGCTTGATAAATAACTTTGCCATGGGAATTATATCTTCAATACGCTCTTTTAATGGAGGTATATCAATTTCCATTACCTTGAGTCTGTAATATAAATCTTCTCTGAAAGTTCCATCTTTTATACATTGTAGCAGGTTTTGATTGCTTGCTGCCATAATACGTACATCTATTTTAATATCCGCAATTCCTCCGATGCGCCGAAAACTTTGAGTTTCAATAACTCGTAATAATTTAGGTTGCAAAGCCATACTCATGCTTGAAATTTCATCTAAAAATATTGTTCCTCCATGTGCTAATTCGAACACACCTTTTTTCATTTTTTTGGCATCGGTAAACGCGCCCTTTTCAAATCCAAACAATTCGCTTTCCATCAGCGCTTCCGGAATGGCGCTGCAATTGATTGGGATCATAGCTTTATCTCCCCGGGCGCTCCAATTGTGAACCGCAATAGCGACCAATTCTTTACCTGTACCGCTTTGTCCCTGAATAAGTACCGATGTTTTAGGAGTAGAAGCAATTACTTTTATTAAATCCTTTACTTTCTTCATGTTAGGGGCGTTACCAAATATTGCTGTATCAGGATAGCGTCTCTGGTCTCTTAATTTTAGATGCGAAACTTCCCGCTTTAATTTCGTTACCTCCAATGCCTTTTTTGCTATTACACGCAGCGCTTCATGATCAAATCCTTTCATTAAATAATGATGAGCGCCCATTCTCATTGCTTTAACAGCCGACTCAACAGTACCATGGGCGGTAATCATAACAACAACCAAATCAGGATCGTTGTCCATGGCTTTTTCCAGAACCTCCATTCCATCCATGTTCGGCAAACGTAAATCCAGAAAAACCAGGTCAAAAATTTCTTCCCTTAATAAATCTAATGCGTCCTCTCCCGAATTTGCTGTTTTTACTTCATAGCCAACTTTTGATAGACATTTTGAATAACCTAATGTTAAATCTTCTTCATCGTCAACAATTAAAATACGTTCCTTCATAAAACCTTACTCCTCCGTGGGTAAAAGTAATTTAAAAATTGTACCTTTGCCTAATTCGCTATCAACTGAAATTTCACCTCGATGCTCTTCAATAATACGATAAACAATGGAAAGCCCCAACCCGGTGCCTTTGGGTTTTGTTGTAAAAAACGGATCGAAAATTGCCTTTTTAGCTTCCGGTTCGATTCCAATTCCAGAATCTCGCACTGCAATTTCTACGTATATCGATTCTTTACCCCCGCTGACAAAAGCTTTTTGTCTTCGATCTCTGGGATGAATGACTTTATTAACAGTGCGTGCTTTAAGTTCAAAGACTCCTCCATCCGGCATTGCCTGCAGTGAATTCAGAAATAAATTAATAAATACTTGTTGAATCTGGTGAAAATCAACATATATTTTGGGAAGCCCGGTTGAAACTCTTTAATATATTTTATTTTATTTTTTTTCAAACGTTCTTCAAATAAGATGTCAACTTCCTGGATAATATCATCTAATTGTTGTAATTTAGGAACAAGCTGCTGGGGTTTTGCAAAAGAGAACAGCGATTTTAATAATTCATCCAGGCGATTGACCTGCCTAATGATCCGGGTTAAATACTCCCTGCCTGAATCGTCCGGCGGCAACTCTTCTTCCAATGTCTGAGCCATTGTTTTAATTCCAGCTAAGGGATTTCTGACTTCATGTGCAATCCCTGACGCCAGCACTCCCATAGAAGCTAAACGGTCCATGCGGACAACTTCCATTTGCATCTGTTTAATCTGTGAAATATCACGAAACGAAATAATTGTCCCTACTTTTAAATGATGATTATCAATTCGTGAAGAAACGCTGTAGCCAATAAATACTTTTGTCTCGTCTTTGCGGGTTAATTCCATTTCACGATTGAGCGGGAATTTATAATTAAAATCATTGGCAGGTATTAACCTGCTGCATTCCTGCTCGGAAAAAATCTTGTTCAAATATTTCCCAACAACTTCCTCTTGTTCGTAACCTAAAATTTCCTCAGCGCTATTATTAAAGGAAGTAATTTTCCCTTCCAAATTAAGAGTAACCAGCCCGGAACCCATGCTTTGTATAATACTTTCATTAAAATTTTTAAGTTCTATAATTTGCTGCTCCAGCTTATTGCGCTGGGTAATATCGCGGCTGATCCCAATAGCGCCAGAAACTTCGCCACGTTCATAAATTGGATTGATATTCATCGAAAGGAAAAGCGGACTGCCTGATTGGCAGATAAGTCGAATTTCAAAAATGCGCGGTTTGCCCTTGATAGTTATGTTAAAATTATTTCTTGCTTCGACTCGATCTTCAGGCGCCACTAAATCAAAAAAACTGCGACCGATCCAGTCCTCCCGGGTAAAACCAGTAAGCGAGTTTAAGCGACGATTAATAAAAATAAAATCAGCTTTAGTGTTTAATGTATATATTAAATCATTTGCGTTTTCAATTAAATCCTGATACTTATATTCGCTGCGGCGAATTTTTTGTTCCAGCTCTTTGTTTTTTTGTTTGACCTGGTGAAGGACGAAAACATTATCGATGACATTTATTAATTCGCGATGTCCAAACGGTTTTACAAGGAATGCCGCCAGTCCCTTTTCAAACAAAGACGCACGATCAATTCCGTCCTCACTCCTATTAGTCAACATAATTACCGGAGTGTTAGACAGGTGTTTAAATCTCTGGCTGGTAACCAATCGTTCAAATACTTTTGCTCCATTTAAAATGGGCATTAAATAATCCAGCAAGATCAGATCTGGTTTATGTCTTAAAATAAAGTCTAACCCTTCCTGCCCGTTTGATGTAGCGAGAAAATTATACCCTGCGGAAACGATAATCTTGCGCCCGATCTCAACCATTTCAGAATCATCATCTATAAGCAGAATGGTCTTTTTATTGTTTGTTTGATTAATATTATGTACAAGTGCGCCGGTTTGACTGCTCTTGTAAATATGGTCATTAATAAAATTTTCTAAATCACCAATACTTTTTTGATCTTTTATGGTAAATTTATTTTTATGTTTCTGATTTATTGGCATATTTCTAAATTAATTAATATTTTTTTGTTATGTATTTGAATTGTTACTGTTGATGATTTTCTTCTTTCAGCTGTTCTATTTCATTCTTTATTTCTTCAATTATTTCTTTATTTACAATTACCTTTTTATCTCCTGTTCGAGTCGAAAAAATTACAAAAACTTTACCACCATATTTTTTTCAAAATCTTGAAAACTGGTACTCATTCTTTCAGTAATTTTGTAATTGCCAAAACTGCATCCACTTTACCTGGTCTCGTTAATTGGTATGTATTACTTGCATAGTTTAAAACTTTTTCTTTTTTCCCAAAAGGGCTTTACAAATTTTACGGTTTCTTTTTTAGTCATTTCTATTATCCCAGTTTTGTTGTAAAGCATTGGCTCGTTCTCGCACCCCATCTGCTCTACTATTTAAATCATCAATAACCATTTCTAATTCATCCTCATTGGTTATAATCCAATATCCTCTTCTAAAACTACCAATTAAACAAGCATGATTAAAAATCATATTTCGAATTAAATTTCTTACATGTTCATTTGTTGGTCCACCGCTCTCTAAATTCAAAGCATCTCTAATTTCTGATGAAGATATCCTATTATCATAACCAACCGCATTTTGGTTTAAATACTCCCATATTCTTTGTTGTTCTTCATTCATTACGATCTCCTTTATAATAATTAATAAATCGGTTTTTGTTTTTATAGTTAAATGACAAATCTACATCTACAAGACCGTTTTTTAGTAGATGAGCATTTAGGAAGGTTTTATTTTTTAAATACAAATACACCATAAGATAATTATTTTCATCATGTTTTGTTTCATCATATTTTAAAAATATTTTTTGTCCTTTTGTTTTTAATTGCAAAAATTCAATTGCTTTACCGTTTACATCTTTCTTTTCTTTTATTCCTATCAGCCTAACTACGAGGTCATTATTCAATTTAATAAGTTCAGGACTGATTATTTCTTTTACTGAAAAATATTCTTCTCTTGTTCCACCATTCTTATCTATTTTCGATCCAAACTGTAATTTTTTGGGATCAATTTTTTTGTCAAATTTATGAAAATCCTTAAAAATGTATGACAGCTTTTGGATTTCTTCAGTAAAATTAGTGTCAAGATTTTCTTGTTCTATAAATTCATATTCAGTCATTGCCAAATCAGTTTGATTTACTTGTAATTTCTTTTTAATGATAGGAATGAAATCATGATTTATTTCATATCCAACCGAATTTCTATTAAGATTTCTTGCAGCAAGTGCTGTTGTGCCACTCCCCATAAATGGGTCAAGAACGGTATCGCCTACAAAAGCAAACATTTTTACTAATCGTCTTGGTAACTCTTCGGGGAACATCGCAATGTGTCCGTCTTGTTTTGTTCCCCCAAAATTCCAATGTCCTGAAAAATATTTTTTCCATTCTTCTTTTGACATTTTTGATGCTTCTTTTATTTCTTTGTCAGGTTTTCTCGGTGTTCCGAGTTTTTTAAATAGTAATATGAACTCGTAGTCTATAGAAAGAATACCATTTCTTGGGGTAGGAAAACTACCCATAATAGTTGCACCGCCAGTTGTATTAGTAGTTGTTTTTTTCTGCCATATTATCGCTCCCATATAATCAAACCCTATACTTTCACAAAATTTGATTATTTCTGTTCTTATTGGAATTACTTTATATCTTCCATAATAAACTGAACGAGCAAACTGATCACCAATATTTACACAGAGTCTGCATCCGTTATCAAGGACACGATAACATTCGTTCCACACAAGATTTAAGTTGTTTATATAATTCTCATAACTATCATTAAAACCGATTTGATCATTTGTTCCATAATCTTTTAGTTGCCAATATGGTGGAGATGTAATCACTAACTGGACAGATTTATCTTTCAATTCTCCCATATGACGACTATCACCTGTAATTATCCGATGTCTTGTTGAAAAGTTCATTTTTATTCTTTTAACCCTTTATTTTTTTTGTCATTTTACTCCCAATGGTTTGGCTATGCGTAGTGCGGGATTATATTACACTTAATCTTCAATTTACCACTAAATTTTGTTACTTGCATAATTTTTCAATTTTGCGCGTAAACCCGCATTACGTATAGCTTTTGTTGGCAACCCTTATTATTCTATTTGATTTATTTTTAATCCAAAATTATTCTCATCTTTACTTGCTTTAAAAATTGGAATATCAGTTCCTAAGTGTTTCTTACCGAGTTTAATAATGTTCTTGGTTTGTTCCAAATTAACACAACATCCAATTATTAATTGATTTATTGTCTCTCGATGGAGTTTTATTACTCTATTCTTTATATGGTTTTTGCTAATTCTCCATTCTTCTTCATAACCCCACAAGTCTGATTTATGGAAAAACTTCTTGTGAAATTGTATTGTAGTATCATCCAATCCTGAAATTGTTGGGTATTCTGATTGATAGATTATTGGTTCTATATAGTCGAAGTCGTAATCATCTATTAAAGAATTTGTATCAAACCCAATCACAAAACCTGTGTGATTAAATGAATAATGAGACCACATTAAAATATTGTCTGGAACAGAAGACAATGAATAAAGTCCTATTATTGAATTCCATTTTTCTAATTGTTCTGGTCTTTCTTTTGCTAATCGGTCAGGATGCCACAAAGTTTTTTCGTCCGTTACTTTCTTTGCATACTCTCTAACCTTTCGTTGGTCTTTGTCTTTATGAGCAATATTTATTATCTCGAGATTTTTTTCTAAACACTCTTCATATGTCACCAAATCCCAACGAACAGGGATGTTTCCATCAAATGGGTCATTAAATTCTGATGGTTTGGAAAAATAGATTTCTTGTTTGGCGATTAACTTACGATGATTATTATTAGACCAATCTCTGTATTTATAGAGTGTTTCAGGTGTTGAAGCATTTGTAATTCTTCTAATCATCATTGAAGTTTTTTATCTTTCATAAAACTTGATGTCAAAGTTAGTTACATCATCAAATTTGTCAGGGTCGGTAAAGTACTTAAAGTTTCCAGCTTGTCCGGGTTTGATTGGGTCTCCATCATTTACTTTAGCTCGAGTATTGTGAACTATGTCTCCTTTTGAGTTTAAAAATTTGATTTTTACTGCTCCTTTAATGTCCGCAGAGCTTTCATTCCTTATCATTCCTATCACTGCCCAAGCATTTGAATGTTCCTTTTTAATTTGAATGTTCTCTACTTTAGTTTTAGTCGATGTGCTACTTGTCCCCCCTTTGTTGGAAGTGTCAAGTCCGCAAGATGTCAAGACGGCAATAAGTGTCGTCAGGGTCAAAAGTTTAATTGTTTTCATAGTCATTGTTTTTAGTTTTTAAATGGTTGCCAACTATTATATAAATTAATTGTTCTTATCACTCCATATTAGCGGGATAAACACTATTGCGTTTATATCTAATATACACATAACATGCACATCTCCCACAGAAATCGAATCTTTCCTGTCGGAGAAAATTTTTATTGATATTACCCTGTGATCAGTTCCACTATAATTAGTGGTTTTCTAATTTGACTTATCAATATCAAAAAAAAACAACTTATGATATTAAAATAGATAACTTGTCCCCCCTGAATCATCCATCTGTCATTTATTCAATTAAATAATTTTCTTCATCAGGTAGATCGGTATCTTGCTGTGAGTCCTGTCCGTTGTATTTTGGAAGAGAAATGGAGAATGTTGATCCTTTATTGAGCTCACTTTCAGCCCAAATAGAACCACCGTGTTGTTGTACAATTTCTTTTACCAGCGATAACCCTAATCCCGAACCAGTTATTTCTTGAACTTTTTCATTATCTGTTACGCGATAAAATTTATCGAAAATTTTATCCAGAGATTTTTCAGAAATCCCAAATCCTTGATCAATAATTTTTATAATTTGTTCGTTTTCAGTTTCTTCTATATTAATAAAAATCTTTTTACCATCAGAACTGTACTTAACTGCGTTTGAAAAAATATTGAGAATGACCTCCCCCATCATTTCTCGATCCACATATACGTCGGGAATATCCTCAGGAATATTCAGATCTACCTCAATTCCTTTTGATTCTGCCAGGTACTGATTCATTCCTAATATACTTCTAATTACATCCCCCATATTTACAGAAGTTTTATAAATCTGACTTCTTCCTGACTCAATTCGCGAGATATCCAGAAATTTATTAATTAAATCGCTTAAACGTTTTGATTCCGTTAAAATTATATCGGCGTAATCTTTAGACTGCTCCTGTGAAAGACCTTCATCCAACAGAAGTTCACTAAACCCGGCGATCGAAGTCAACGGCGAACGCAACTCATGGGCAACCATGGACACCAATTCTGTCTTCATCTTATCGATCTCTTTTTCCCTGGTAACATCACGAAACGTTGTTACAATTCCGATCAACCCGTTATCTGCACTTACCACTTGAGTGGATTTAGCCTGCAGCACAATCTCCTTTGTTTGATTCGCAGGTTTAATTTGAATTTCAACTTTAGTATCTTCCTGGTTCCCGCCATCCTTTATTTTATTAATAAGATCTAATAATTTTTCTTCATAAATCAATTTTTCAATCGGTTGATTAATAACGTCTGGCTCAGCCAGTCCAAACCATGATTCGGCAATAGCATTCAATACTAAAATCTTATGGCTTTTGTCGGTTACTATAACACCATCGCCAATATTTTTTAATATAGTTTTCGTTTTCTCTTTTTCATTGATAATTTTATTGAGGTTTTTCTTTTCCAGGTTTCGGAATTCTTTTGTCATAAAATTAAAAATTTTAGCCAGCTTGCCCAATTCATCATCAGATTCAACCGTAATATTATGATTAAAATTTCCACGTGCAATTTCAGTAGCGCTTCTGTTAAAATTAATTATCCGACTATTAATCTGCTTATATACCGCAACAGTGCCTAATACAGACAGACCGATAATCAACAGCAATAAGATTAAAAAAACAAACAGAACAGAACTCAATTCAAATGAAGCAACCTGTGTTTCGATTTTAATTAGAAAAAGAAAGCTAATAATTAGAGGGATGGAAGAAATCCCCAGGATAATAAAAAATAGTTTACGTGAAAACGAGCCCTTTTTTAGAATGTTTATTTCCATAGTTACAGTATCCTTAAAACAAAATTTAATCCAAAACAACCCTATTTCGCCCTTCTTTTTTAGCTCGATAGAGTCTCTTATCAGCCAGAGCTACAATATCATCCGGCTTGTTGCCATTTTCTGGAAAAGTCGCCACTCCCATACTAATTGTGATTTTGCCGTTGGGCTGTGATTTTTCAAATTGAAATTTGTAATCCTCGATTAAATTTTTAATTTTCGTCGCTACTATTCCTGCCGCTTCTTTATCGGTTTCCACTAAAATTAAAGAGAACTCTTCGCCGCCGTACCGAGCCGCAACATCAATGTTTCGAATATTCTCTTGCAATAAATTTGCGATTGTCTTGAGAACATAATCCCCGGCTGGATGTCCATTAGTGTCATTATAATTTTTAAAATAATCAATATCGATCATCACAATCGACACATTACTGTTATGTCTGTTAGCTCGTGTAATTTCTTTGGTAATCTGTTCTTTAAAAAATCGATAATTATACAGCCCTGTTAAGCCATCGGTGATTGCCAACTGCCTCAGTTTCTTTTGCGCATTTTGCAACTGGTGAATTTTCAATGCTAATTCGTTGTTTAAATGCTTAATCCGCAGCAGTGATTTCACCCGAGCCAGCAATTCTAATTTATTGAACGGCTTACAAATAAAGTCATCAGCCCCGGCTTCGATACCCTTTATTTTGCTCTCAATCTCATTCAGCGCCGTTACCATAATGATGGGAATAAACCGGGTTTTAATATTATTTTTGATATGACGGCACACCTGGAAACCATCCATTTTGGGCATCATCACATCTAATAAAATCAGGTCTGGCAACTCTTCTTTCACCCGCCGTAAAGCCTCAATTCCATCCTGCGCCAGAACAACTGAATAACCGACCTCATTGAGATAGGTTTTTTGCAATTTTCGATTTAAAGGAAGATCATCAACAACAAGTACTTTTGAGCGGTCAGTGTTTTTTTCTAACATGTGGTAATTCTCCTGGTGGTTGTAGTTCAATGATGGTTAGCAACGAGAATTGTAAATTTCGTACCAGAAAAATCAGCAAAATTTAAGCCAATAAATCAATCAAACTTATATCTTATATTCGGCTCTTTGATAGCCTTCACATCATCGAGGCGGGACACAGGTGTATTATGAGGCGCGTTTTTAACAATATCCGGATTTTTTTCGATTTCCGTTGTGATGTTGATCAAACAATCTGCAAATTCATCGAGCGTTTCTTTAGATTCTGTCTCAGTTGGTTCAATCATCATCGCTTCATTTACTATCAGTGGAAAATAAACTGTGGGCGCATGAAAACCAAAATCTAACAGCCGTTTAGCCATATCAGCCGTTGAAACACCCCTTTCTTTCTGTCGGGAACCGGAAATGACAAACTCGTGCATTGCCAATCCCAGGTAAGGTATATCAAAATAATCCTTTAATCTCGCCTGTAAATAATTAGCACTAATGATAGCATTCTCACTCACGCGCTTCAATCCCTTACTGCCCAACATCCGAATATAGACATAAGCTTTGATCATAACTCCAAAATTTCCATAGAATGAATGTACTCTGCCAATTGAATTTGGGAAATTATAATCTAATTTGTATTGATTCCCCTTTAGAGCAACTCTCGGAACTGGTAAGAAATCGACCAGTTTTTCCGAAACCCCGACAGGACCTGAACCTGGACCGCCGCCGCCATGAGGCGTGGAGAATGTTTTATGCAAATTAAAATGTAACACATCGACGCCGGCTGAGCCGGGACGAAGGATGCCCAGCAGCGCATTCAAATTAGCGCCATCCATATATAATAATGCATCCACCTTTTTCAACAATTTATTTATTTCTGTTAATTGAGTTTCAAACAAACCGAGAGTGTTGGGATTTGTCAGCATCAAAGCCGCAGTATTCTCATCTAAATTTTTCTTCAAATCTTCAATATCCACCAATCCGTTTTCATTAGATTTAATTTGAACCGCTTTATAGCCGGCAATGGTTACACTGGCGGGATTGGTCCCGTGAGCTGAATCCGGAATCAAAATTTTCTCACGCGGATCCCCCAGGTTTTCGTGATAGGCTCTAATTAACATAAGACCGGTCAACTCACCGTGAGCGCCTGCGGCTGGCTGCAAAGTCACTGCTTTCAAACCGGAAATTTCACATAAATAATTTGATAGTTCATACATCATTTCCAGCGCGCCCTGGGTTAATTTCTCGTTCTGCATCGGATGAAGGTCGCTCAAACAAGAATTTCTGGCAATGTTTTCATTGATCTTTGGATTATATTTCATCGTACATGAACCTAATGGATAAAACCCTTTATCAATGTGATGATTCATAAGTGAAAGTTCAACAAAATGACGAACAACTTCATTTTCACTGAGCTGGGGAAGACGAGCCGGCTTACGCCTGAGAAATTTTTCAGGAATAATATCTGTAACTTTTTTTTCAGAAACCTGTAATTTTGGTAATGAATAGCCCTTTCTTCCTTCAGAACTCAATTCAAATAAAAATTTCGCCATGCTCTATCTCCTTAAATGAACAGATAAAAATATTGTGTTGATTGTTAATAAACCGCATTTTAGAATCATCAAAAATACGATATAATTTGATAATAGTCAAGTATTTTTTGGCGAATATTGTAAAGCATTTCACTACCGGACACTTTTCCTTTTTTGACTGAAATAACTGTCATTCCCGCATGTTTTTAGCGGGAATCTCCTAAACATTCACCAAATGGATGCCCGATAGGAGCATTCGGGCATGACAATACACTTAAAAGTCTAATTTTTTAAAAAGTGTCGGTAGCAAGTAAAGCATTAATTACTTGAGGTAATGTGAAGCAAAAAATGAGGGATTATGTTAATAGATAATTTTATATTGACTTATTAACAATTTATTCATATCTTAGAAAAGCTTATTATTACTGCCTTTGATGCAGAAGGGAAATGGATCGATGAGTACTATAAAAACTAAAAACTTCAGCTACCAAACCTATATGAAAGAAAATTCTCCAGATCCGGCGATGATCCAAAGAGGCGCCAGTGTTCGCAAAAAACGTTTCCAGGCTGCTTTAAAAAAATCATCTGTGCATGTTGACAAAGATATACTTGATCAATTCGAACAACTTGTTCTACAAGGGCAGGAATGCGAAAAACTAATCAATCAAGCATTACGAGAATGGTTATCTGCGAAAGGTGTAAAGGAACTGGTTAGAACAGAACTTCAGCAGGTTGTAAGGAATGCATTTTTCTCATTTCAAACTGATATGGGAGCTATAAAAATTGCGGATAAAAAATCTTCTTATAATAAATAAATGAATATTTTATCTTATATTTATGAAGTGATTTGTGAATAGTGTATTTATAATTTTTTAGAATTTTGAGAGAAATTATAATGCCTGCAATCGAAATCGATATTTCTGAAGAAATACTGTCAAATTATAAAAGTGGTCTATTGGGAATTGGGAAGTTGAAATTTTTCCAGGAAGGAGCTTAACCCGCATTATTCATTATAGTATTAAACGTAGCGGGATAACCTGAATAATTCAGGTTAAAAACGATGATCCATATTTAATCAGCCAATTGGAGCTCTATTGTTGATATTCTTTCTTCATGCTGGTCAACTTTCTTTTCTACTCGCTCGAATGCGTAATCGATAGCCAATTTTTCTGTTCTATTATCATCCAATTTACCAACAACATCATCGAGTAAATTGATTACCTGTTCAAATTTCGTATCGATTTTCCTGTCTAAAGCTTTTATACTTTGTGTATTTAACATTACCTTTTCAGCCAGCCAATCATGTTTTTCTTGAAATTCTTCTTTAGTGACTAACTTGTTAATTTCCTTGTAAAATTCAGTTTTTGTGACAGCTTCGTTATCCATTTTATCTCCTGAGAATTATAATTAATATAACAATTTTTTTATAAATGTCAAGAAATTATTTTTTTTATTCTGAATGTCCCCCATTTTTCACCCTTTTCCAAGTTGTAGGCACAATTGATTAGATTTATCAGAAACAAAAGTAGGCGGGTTATATAATTTTAACAATGCAAGCAACTTCTTAAAAGCAAATGCTAATTTGTAATAGACAAATCGGATTAAATCAGCCCATTTTTTACGATTTACCAGGCCTAATTCAACATAGGTGATAATATCAATGCTGATATTATCCAATCGGGTATATAGAAAAGATGCAGCTGTTCACAGTAAAGCATTCATTGATTTTAATGCATCATATCGTTGTAAACATATTACTTCAAGTTCATAGTATTGTTTATCTTGTACTATTAAATACACGAGGATGAAGCCTTTTTTGCAAGTAATTGTCACGCTTTTTTCTGTTTATAACTTTCAATTTTCCTTCATACAACACACTATCATTTTTCAGTTTTGGGTGATATTCAGTAAGAAAATTAAAAAATAATTGACTTCAATATAATTATTACATATATTTAAGCGTCAAAAATGAAAAAGTTCAGCCGGTGGCTTTTTCAAAAAAAAATTACGACCGGCAAAAAAAAATAGGTGCTATTATGAGCGCCTGACTTGTGGCCCCTTTGTTGGAGCCGTACGTATAAAATAGCCGTAAATTTATCAGTTATAACCTTAAACTGACGGCTATGGACAGAAGCCCTGTTTTTTTTAAAAACATGGTAAGGAACTCCCAGGGTATTCGTAAGGAAAGTTTGAAACCAGTGATTTCTTCGACATGTTATCAGGGCTAATAATTGTAAAAATATTAACAATTAATTTATTCGTGGGAAAACAATGACAATCGGTCTTATGGAAACTGCGATATTGATCGCCGCCTCGCAAGGATTTTTCCTTGCTATTTTTATTTTTCATCGATCCCGTTATCTATTTGCCAATCGATTTTTAGGTCTGGTGATTTTTCTGTATTCTTTTGTATTGTTTGACATGTTTTTAAACGATACAGGCTTTTATCTGTCGATGCCTTACCTTCGATTATTGACCATAGGTGTATCATTTGCGCTACTGCCTTTGCATTTTCTTTATGCCCGTTACCTCACACATTCATTCTCAAAACTGCAGAAGAGCGATTTATTGCATTTTATTCCATTCGTTTTAGCGACATTATTTTTTGCCATACTGTTTTTTATAAAACATAGTGACCATCATCTGTTGATGCAAAAGTTGCAACACGGTCACGATATGTTGTTTCTTACGATTTTAAACTGGGCAATATTAATCCAATTTTTTCTCTATTTAATCCTGACGCTATGGATATTGCACCGTTTTGAACAAGAAATTAAATCCATTTTTTCAGATATTGATAAAATCCAGCTCCATTGGCTTCGAAATATTACACTCGTCCTTTTTGCAGGCGCCATTATTTTTCTTGTCGAAAACATTAGTTATTTGCTTGGACACAGCCTTTCAAATAGTTTTAATCTCTCTTCAGGAGTCTTTGCAGCAAGTGTTTATATTATGGGTTATTCAGCGTTATTCAAATCAGCTATATTTTTAAAAACCGAAGTCTCAACGCCCATTGGCAAAATTGCAGAATTGAGTACGCAATCGTTGAGCCAACCCAAGGCTAATTCGGGTTCTAAAAAATATGCAAAATCAGGAATGTCACCAGAAACAGCCCAGCGCTATTTGGAAAAATTGGAAAACCTAATGCAAACTCAAAAACCTTATCTTGTTTCCGATTTGACGCTGCCACAGTTGGCAAATATGTTGGACATTTCGCCACACAATTTGTCTGAAATCCTCAATACCCACCGGCAAACAAATTTTTTTGATTTTATAAACCACTATCGTATGGAAGTAGTAAAAAAGAAATTATCCGATCCTAAAACGCAGCACTTCAATATTCTGGCAATCGCTTTTGATGCTGGTTTTAATTCAAAAACCTCGTTTAATACCTTTTTCAAAAATCATACTGGGCAAACGCCTTCTCAATATCGCCACAACGCACAACCAGAACAATGAATGCTTCAATAGTATGAAATATAAAGCTTTTCATGTCTGTTTCCCCTCGGCGAAAAATTCTCAAATCATCTTTTCATACACACAATATCAACCATTCTCAGGATAACCACAATCACACTGAAACTCCAAAAATGAAAGTCTCCGCAATCAGATCTCAACCCGATACTACCAAAGTATATTTAATTGAGTTAATCAATTGAATAAATAAGAAGATTCTTTATCATAATAATGCGTCAACACTTTCTTAATTTTCAATAATACCTCAACTCCACGCCATGTTTTTACAAAAATTCTCATAATTCCTATTTTTTCCATTATAAATAGTTCAGCCCTATGGGGACGAACCACAACTTACCACTAAAAGGTTCAAGCCAATTGGCAGGGGCGAATACAGATGCAAAAAATGCTATTATTAGCCGTGAAACGAAATAATACAAATTTTTTGTTAGACTTGTTATAGCACAAAAAATAGTTTTTACTGAGTAAATGGAGAAATGAAAATGCAAACCATAAAATTCATTCGGAAAGAAATATTCAAAATTATCCTTCCACTTTGGAATTCGAAACGACTGCGGACTTTTTTGGGATTAGGACTAATATTAAAAACAGCTTTTATGGTCTCCGCTTTTACAATTCACTCAACAGGCTATGAAGATAATGGTATACAAATCGTTATGCCTGGCAGTCTGCGAAATATTTCATATATATCATCGAATGTGCAAGTGGAGGATATAACACTTAAAGTCATCACCTTTAATGTGTGGGGAATTCCTCTAATTACACCGCATACGGCGGAAAGGATTGAGGCAGTAGGGCAAAAACTGGCTGATTTGAATCCAGATATTGTTTGTTTGCAAGAGATCTGGATTGAGAACGATCGCGAGAGACTTATCGAGTGTTTGATAAATTCTCGATTGCAGTATTATACCTATTACAAAAGTAATCCATTTGGCAGTGGCTTATTTATTCTTAGTGCTTATCCAATTTTGGAAGCACGTTTTCAACCATACACTATTAACGGAAAATGGTATAAACCCTGGCATGGCGACTGGTATGCCGGAAAAGGGATTGCATTTGCGCGAATAAAGCTTCCCATCGGAATACTTGATGTGTTCAATACGCACATCATCTCAAAATATGATGAAATTGATGAGTATCAGTCACAGCGTAGCTTACAATTATTGGAGCTTGGTGATTTTCTTGTCCGTACTACCAATAAAGAATTACCTGCCTTGTTGCTGGGTGATTTCAATTGTCATCAAGGAGATTCCGAGTATGAAGATGCGGTTTATCGCTCCGATCTTGTACGACTGATGCATGTTGGATCAAGCATTGATAATATCTTTGCGGTAAACAATGCTAAATACCAGTTTGAAACTCTCGAAACTGTGGCTATTAATGATACTCTTTTAATTAATGGCAAAGACCAGCGATTGAGTGATCACACTGGTTTTCTTTCCACTATAAGAATTACACAGCGATGGGCAAATTCGATACCCGCTTTAGTGGCGCGTGTTAATTAATCATAATCAAAAAGGAAAAGATCATGGCAATAGATTTGGTTACAGGAGCATCTGGATTAGTCGGGGGAAATCTCGTCCGCGAACTTGTGAATCGTGGAAGAAAAGTGAGAATACTCGTTCGCAAAAATTCAAAAACATGTCACTTGGATGATCTTGAAGGAATTGAAAAAGTTGAAGGCGATGTGACAGATCGCAAGTCATTAGAATTGGCTTTTCAAGGGGTGAAGGATGTTTATCATTGCGCTGCAATGGTGTCTATGTGGGCGCAACATGAAGAACAAATGTATCGAGTCAATGTAGATGGAACCCGCAATGTGATTTGGGCCAGCCTGCAAGCTTCGATACGGCGACTTGTCTATTGTTCATCTGTTGATGCCATTGGACTACCCACTAATGGTATCCCAAGTAAAGAAAATTCGGAATGGAATTGGGATCAGCTCGGTTTAGATAATCCATACGCACGCACAAAATACGCTGCCCAAAAACTTGTGCTCGATGTCTCAAAATCTTTACTTGATTCCATTGTTGTCAATCCAACTTTTATGTTTGGCGCGTACGATACGCGTCCTTCAAGCGGGCAAATGATAATTGCCATTGCTAACGGCAAAATGTTGGGCTACCCTCAAGGTGGTAACAATTTTGTCTTTGTTAATGATGTAGTTAATGGAATGATCGCCGCGGCTGACAGAGCAAATAGTGGTGATGCCTTTATTCTTGGTAATTCGAATATGACGTATAAGCAAATATTTTCGAAGATATCAAATGTTTTGAATATCAAACCACCACGATTTGCAATTCCATATGCTGTTGCACGATTTGGTGGTGCACTGGGTGATTTATTTAGTACAATCACATCGCTTGAGCCGGACGTTACGACAATCACCGCGAAAATGGCGTATGTGGATCACTACTATGATCCAGGCAAAGCGGTGCGTGAGTTGGACATGCAACAAACGCCTATTGATGTTGCTATCGAACATGCAGTTCGTTGGTTTCGTGATAAAAAAATACTCTAATAGATAAAAAATCAACTATTACAGGAAAGGTAAATATCATGAATGCTATTATTACTGGATCTAATGGATTTATTGGCAAACATCTCGTTAAACAACTTTTAGAAAAAGGCTTTAACGTTAGATGTTTAGACCTTCAGCACACAAATAAAATAGAAAATGTAAGTTATTACAATATTGATCTCACGGATAAGGACGCCCTCATCAAATCAAATGTACTCAGTGATGTTGATTATGTCTTCCACCTTGCCGGTGTTACCAAACGAACATCATTAGACGAATTTCGGGTTGGCAATGTATTACCCACTGAGAATCTGGTGAGAACTTTACAAATGCAAAATACAAAACTTAAGCGTTTTGTATTTATCTCATCGCAAGCGGCTGCGGGACCGGCGGTGTCATATTCTGATCCGGTAACTGAAGATACGCCGCCACGACCGGTTGAGGCATACGGCATGAGCAAGCTTGAAGCAGAGTACCTCGTCCGCTTTCAATCTGAAAAATTGCCGATTACTATTATTCGCCCATGTTCAGTTTACGGCCCGGGCGATGTAGATTTCTTGCCAATATTTAAACAAGTACGTTCTCACCTTTCTTTGTATCCAGGTAATAAAGACAAATTTGTCTCAATTGTTTTTGTTGAAGATTTAGTCTGTGGTATTTTAAAAGCCGCAGCATCAGAAGCTACAGTTGACAAAGTCTATTTTCTTGGTTCCGATAAACCAGTTAGTTGGCAAGAAATATATCGTACAATCGCGCAGATTCAGGTTAAAAAAGTGCTGGAAATGAACGTCCCACAAAAATTTATCACAGTAGCCGGTCGATTAGGTGATATCTATTCCAAACTAAGAGGCAAATATACATTAATAAATTTGCAAAAAATTGCACTGTCTA
>Ga0255380_10025_pt1 | contig 20755 bp, 18 predicted proteins | sample ANMaggSeSYBR01G8_FD_182107 | JGI IMG/M metagenome (GOLD analysis project Ga0255380, IMG submission 182107) | Sediment cell enrichment communities from methane seep in Santa Monica Basin, California, United Staets - ANME aggregate JGI... | ecosystem: Environmental > Aquatic > Marine > Cold seeps >... | reverse complement strand
CCGCCCCGCCCGCCCCGCCGCCGGGGGTGTGGTCCCCGCCCCCCGGGGCCGTGGCTCTGGAGAACACCCAAGACCGCGAGAAGCTGTTCTCGGCCAACAGGCAGATTACCGAGGAGGCGGCCCAGGGCGTACAACTCATCGGCCAAAGCCCCGCCATCCAGACGCTCCGCTCGATCACCCGCCGCGTGGCCGATACCGATCTGGCCGTGTTGATTCTTGGCGAGAACGGCACGGGCAAGGAGGTCGTGGCCAAGTCGGTTCACTACTTCAGTAACCGCCGCGACAAGCCGTTCATAGCGATCAACTGCGCGGCCATCCCCGACACGCTGGCCGAGAGCGAACTGTTCGGGCACGAGAAAGGCGCCTTCACCGACGCCCATGAGTCGCGGCCAGGCAAGTTCGAGTTGGCGGCCAGCGGCACGCTGCTGTTGGACGAGATCGGCGATCTGAGCCTGAGCTGTCAGGCGAAGCTGCTTCGGGTATTGGAGGAGAAGGTGCTGGTTCGGGTCGGCGGATCGGTACCGATCCACACCGACGCCCGGGTGGTGGCCGCCACGAACCAGAATCTGGCGGAGATGGTTCGCCGGAAGCGTTTTCGCGAGGACCTGTACTTTCGGCTCAACGTGGTGGCGATCGAACTGCCTCCGCTTCGCGGTCGCAGGGAAGACATCATGCTGCTGGCCGAGCATTTCCTAGGCGACTTCTGCGTGAAGGCCCGCCGCCCGGTGCCACGTTTTTCGGCTGCCGCCCGACGGCGGCTGGAGAGTCACGCTTGGCCGGGCAACGTTCGCGAGTTGCGGAACTTGATGGAGCGGCTGGCGTACCTATCGACCGAGGACCGCATCGAGGCCGAGCAGTTGGCGTTCATACTCTCGCCGCGCGACCACCTCCCGCTGGTGACCGAGGTGGATCAGCCCCTTGCCGAGGCAACGGCCCGGTTCCAGGAGACATATATCAAGCAGGTGATCGAGCAGGCGGAGGGGAACATCAGCCAGGCCGCCGACCGACTGGGTCTGCACCGCTCGAATCTCTATCGCAAGATGCGTCAACTCGGCATGACTCCGCCTGCCTAGAATCCTTCGCGGGGTGAGGGTGGCACCCAGAAAACACTCTGCAACTAGGTCGTGGTGGCCAAACGGGCAGACAGGGTGGCAGGTCGGGCCGAGTTGGCTTAGACTGGAGATGGATGAGAGAGTCTGGTCGGCCGTGACCCGTGGTGGAGGCAATTCTGGTGGTCAGTGAATCGTCTGCTCGCAGACGGGCCCTTCGGGATCCTGACGTACGATTGATGCTCGAGGTGCGCGACGGCAGTGCCGCGGCCTTCGAGGAGTTGATGCTGCGTTACCAGGGCCGCCTGGTTACGGTGCTGGAACATCTGGTCGGCAACCGGGATCAGGCAGAGGACCTAGCGCAGGAGGTTTTCTTGCGCGTGTATCGTGCCAGACAGAGCTACGTGCCCGGCTCCAAGTTCTCGACGTGGCTCTACACGATCGCCAACAACACGGCCATGAACACCCTGCGTACGCTGTCGCGCCGTCGCGAGGTGAGCCTGCCGGCGCGCGAGAGCGGCCCGCTGGGCGCCAATCCCATCGAAGCGATCGCACAAGCCAGCAGCGGCCAGATGCCCGCCCGGCAATTCGACAAGGCCGAGGCACGCGACATCGTACGGCTGGCCGTCGCCGCGCTGGGCGAACGGCAGCGGATGGCGGTACTCCTAAATAAGTTCGAGGGGATGTGCTATGCCGATATAGCCCAAACCATGGAGCTAACGCCGCAGGCCATCAAGTCGCTCCTCTCGCGTGCACGCGGGAACCTCCGGGAAATGCTCGAACCGTATTTCCGAAGCGGCGGTTATCCGGTGATAGGGAAGGATGAGGGATGAAGGATGAGGGATGAAGAGTTTAGCCCCGGCGGCTACGCCGGGAGCAGTTCGCGTGGCTTGACGGTCAGGGTTAAACGGGTTCGGTTTTGCCGAGCGAGAACATGAGCCAGCACGATCCGATTAACGACGATCCCAGCGCCATCGAAGAGCAACTGGTGGCCTACCTCGACGGCGAACTGGATGAACAGTCCAGCCGCCGCGTCGAGGAGTTGTTGGCGTCCGATCCGGCCGTACGCCAGAAGTTGGAGCAACTGGAGCAAGCATGGGACATGCTGGGCGAGTTGGGCCTCTCGCCCGTCGAACGCGATTTCACGAAAACTACCCTGGCGATGGTGGCCGTGGCGGCCGAAGAGGACGTCGAACGTCAGCGGGCCGAGATGCCGCGACACAGACGCCGCCGATGGATCGTCGCCGGTAGTGGCCTGCTGGCGAGCGGCCTGATCGGATTCCTGGCCGTGGTCTTCTTCTGGCCAAATCCCAACCACCGGATGCTGCGCGAGTTGCCCATGCTCGAAAACCTCGACCAATACCGCCAGATCGACGACGTCGAGTTCCTGCGGACGCTGCACCGTGAAGGACTTTTTGCGGAGGAGTCGGCCGATGAACCATAACAGCGTATTGAATAAGTCCGCTGTCGGCGATTCGGGTGCCACTGCCGGCTTGCCCAACGGTGGCACCCTTTTCCAACGGACCAATCGCCCGTCGCGCGTTTTCTGTCTGCTGGCCGCTTTCTGCCTGCTGCCCGCTCGTGCGGCCTTGGCCGACGAAACGAGGACCGCCCGAGAGCGAATCGAAAGCATGACGGCTGATGAAAAGCGCGATCTGGCGCAGTGCTGGGAGCGGTTTGCCGCCCTGCAACCCGACGAGCAAGAGCGCCTTCGCCGACTGCACGGCCAGATAGAGCAAGACCCCAACGCAGCCGAACTCCGCGAGGTAATGCAGCGTTACTACGAGTGGCTCAAGACGCTGCCACCGTACGTCCGGGCGGATTTGCTCGAACTGCCCGCCGCCGAGCGGGTCAAGCGGATCAAGGAATTACAGCAACAGCAGCAGCGCGAACAGTCGAGGCGTCTCGGCACCGATGACGCCAAAGTCTTGCTCAAATGGATGGAAGCGGTCGCCGACCGCTACGAGTCGCAGGTTCTCAAGTCGCTTCCCAAGCAGCAGCGACAACGACTGGAGAGCCTTGGCGGTTCCATGCGACGTCGGGCGATCATGATGGGGCTATGGATGCGATGGCAGTCGGGCAAGCCGGGCGAGCCGCCGCAGTTCCTCGAACGCGATCTTGCGGAGTTACGGTCGAAGCTCTCGGAAAACGCCCGGCGGAACCTCGACTCGCTGGTGCCGCCCGAGCAATGGCGGCTCGTCGGCGGCTGGATCCGTCAGGTTATGAAGGACAGTATGTTTTCGCGACGTCGCGGTAGATCCGCTCCGTCGGTCGATGAGGAGAAGCTGGCCGACTTCTTCGAGCACGACCTGACCGCCAAGCAGCGCGACCGCCTGCTGAGTCTTCCCGCTGAACAGATGCAACCCGAGTTGTGGCGGCTGTACATGGCGCACCTGCGTGGTTCCGACGCGCCCCCGCGTCGGCCCGGTGATTCACGTCACGCTCAGCCACGTTTCTTCGATGGGCCGCACGGCCCGCCGCGACCGAGGCCGGAGTTCTCACCCGATTTCCGCCCACGCGGTCGCCGGCCAAAAGGTAAAGCGGAGAGAACGGAGCGCGAACACTAGCGAGGCAGGGCCTCAAGGCTGCTACACGAGGCTCTCCAGCAGGAGCCGCATCTTGCGCATTTCGGCGGCCTGGTCAATGTCGGGCAGCGGGAGAATGTCGACGCAGAGTGCCCGATTGTAGTGGAACTTGCCGAGCTGCGTTACGAGCCGGCCATATTCCACCTGCCCCTGGCCAACCCGGACCTGCAACTCCTCCTTGGTGGTGTCGCGCAGGCGGACGTGAATGACGTACTTCAGAAGCTGCTCGTAGCTTGCGCCGCCATGCGATCCCCAGATGTACTGGCTGGGGTCCAGTGAAACCCCCAGCCCCTTCACGTTGTTACAGAGCACGACGGCCGTGTCGGGATCCTGGGTCATTCGGCCGGCCTGGGTCTGGATACCGACCAGCACGCTCTCGGCGCTGGCGATGGTCACCATCTCCTGTAACCTTTCCACTTCAGCGTTGAAAGGCGTGCCTAACTCCGATGACGGGACAATCAGCGTCACTACCTTGGTGGCCTTGGCCAGCTTGCAGCAGGCGGCGAATTGGGCATAGTATTCTTTTTCGGGCGCCTCGATGTCGACGTTGTACGCGACGGGCGTGAGCCTGTGCGTCTGACGGCAGACTTGCACCGCCTGTTCAAAGTCGCAAGCTACCCGCGACGGCTTGAGATGGCCGCCCGACTCGTGGATCATGATCTCCACGGCCGTGTATTCCAGGTCGACCAGCCGCTGCAAAGCGGCGTCTAAAGGCATGTCGCCAAAGCATCCGCTGGAAGCAGCAACAATCACTCGATGTCTCCTTCTATACTACTAATCTCAAAGATCGTTAAATTTCTGACGAAGTTCAGCGACCCGCCGGGAGCGGGTTTGTTGGATTGGCGCGGAAGCACCCATTGGTTGGCGGCCCTGCCGCGATCGGTCGTTATTTCTCTCAAAGGGAATGTATGGATGCAGATTAGTAGCTTAACGCCAGACGGCACTTCGAGGCAACACCAAGCCGCCGACAACGGCCCTTGGGGTGTTGCCTTCGTCGTAACCTACACTAAAATAATGACTAATAGCCAAATGTAAGTGAGCTAACCGTCACGGATTGTGGGGCCACTGCCGGGCTCGTTCCGGTAGAGCCACGTTTGAACACCAGCCGCGACACCCACGCCCCCCCAGCTTGCCGAGGCAAGGGATGCATGAGGGTGTCAAGCTCAGGTAGTTGCCAAACGCTTCCCACCGGGGCAGGCCCCGTGGTGAACACGTGCGACACCCCCCTAAAATAACGAAAGGGCGCCAAGCATGGACCCCAACCAGAGGCCGGAAAACCAACAGGCGGTAGTGGCCCAGGTCGTCGAACAGCGGCCAACGCCCTCGCCCAAGAAGAAGTCAAGGGGCCTTGGCACTCTCGTCCTGCTGATACTACTGCTGGCACTGGCCGGCTCGGTGGCGGTGAACGTGGCCCTGTTCGGGCTGGCGGGGTTCGAGTCGTTCGCCGGGGAAACCCGCGTGCAGGAAAAGTTCGTCTCGCACCAGCGGAAAGCGAAGGATAAGGTCGCTATCATCACCGTGGAGGGGGCGATCGTCAGCGGCGAGGGGTTCTTCAAGCGGCAAATCGATCGGGCCAAGGACGACAAGCACATCAAGGCCCTGGTAGTGAGAGTCAACTCGCCGGGCGGAACGATTAACGGCAGCGACTACATGCTGCATCACCTTCGCAAGCTGGCACGGGAGTCCAAGATACCCGTCGTGGTTAGTATGGGGGGTATTGCTACCAGCGGAGGATACTATGTCTCGATGGCTGTCGGCGAAAGGCCGGGAACAATTTTCGCCGAGCCCACCACGTGGACCGGATCGATCGGTGTTGTCATACCCCACTACGACCTTTCCGAACTGCTGAAGGATTGGGGCATTGCCGAGGACTCGATCGCCAGCCATCGCCTGAAGACGATGGGCAGCTTCTCCAAGCCCATGTCGGAGGAAGAACGTAACATCCTCCAAGCCCTGGTAGACGAGGGCTTCACCCGGTTTAAGGACGTCATCAAGCAAGGTCGCCCCGCCTTCAAAAACAAGCCCGAAGCACTCGATAAGCTGGCCACCGGACAGATTTTCACGGCCGAACAGGCCAAGAAGAGCGGCCTGATCGATGAGATCGGGTTCCTCGAAGAGGCCGTCGACCGGGCAATCAAGCTGGCCGGTCTGGACGAGGAGAATGTCAAGGTCATTAAGTACAAGCCGGAGCCCAGTCTTTTCGGCATTTTAACGGGCACCGGTACTGCCAAGCGAGATGTCGACCTGGCCACGATAGTGGATCTTTCGACCCCCCGAGCTTGCTACCTCGCGACCTGGCTGCCCGTCGTAGCGGCGAACAAATGACGCCGCACTCCGCAGTAATACAGGGCGGCAGGGCCGCCAACCAATGGGTGCTTCCGCACCAATCCAGTGAACTCGCTCCCGTTGGTCGCTGGACTTTGTCAAAAACTTAACGATCTTTGAAGTTAGTAGCATAGTGGCACAGTTACCGCCACTCGCCCCGGCCGGGCTCTTTCCTAAATTGCCTCTTTTGCCGATATATCGCGTACTGCGGCAACGGTACGTTGTTTTCTTATTGGGGGTTTTCTTCCTAGTTTGCCGATCATTGGCTATGCGGACACTAACCCGTATTATTCATCGACCGCAAAAGTAGCACAGGCATCTTGCCTGTGTTGCCCAAACACAGGCTGGAAGCCTGTGCTACGGCCCTTGTGAATAATCCGGGCTAACAGTAGGGAACCGGCCCGAGTCTCCAGTGGGTTCGGCCGTTACGGAGAACAGAAATGCGAACGATTCCAGGCGTTGTTCTAGTCTTGGCGGTGCTCGGCCTGAACGCCGGCCAACTCATGGGGCAAGATGTACCGACTCCCAGCCAGGCAAGGGTTGACCAGGGTGATGCGGCCCTTCAGCCGATCGTGGCAGGCGACGTTTACGACGACCCCTACTGGTCGGGCGATGGCTGTCGGCCTATCCGCGGTCCGGCCAGGAGGAGGATAGTTGAGGCTGGCTACTTCAACTGCGCGTGTCGGGGTAGTTACAAGTTTCCTGTTCCGCCACAGTACACCTATCATTGGCCCGGCATGTACAGCCAGCAGACAATGACCGAGTACAACAGCCCCTGGCGTTTCCCCCCCCTGAATCTTCCCAAGGAAGAATCTGTCGCACCGGGACTTCTCGATGCCCCTATCGAAGCACCGTCCGACGCAGCAAAGAGCACGCCCGGCCAGTCTGCTTCCGAGCCGGAAACGATGAGCGAGAAGATCAAGCGACATTACGGCGTCGAATGACGCCGATGCTGCCTGGCGGTAAGCATTCGTCGAACCCGTTCGTAGTGACCCGATTCATCGGGTCCGGCCGGCTGAATGGCTGCAAAGACCGCATGAATGCCGTCACTGCGATCCCGCCTGGCAGGATCACACTGCCCTCCAAGGCACGCTGGTGCTCTCTCGCACCCATCTGCTTGACAAAGCACTAGTGCCGTGTCAAAGCTAAAGATTCGGGTCGGGTGCCATGCCCACGCTTGCGTGGGCATGCTAAGAATCTCGATCAACATGCCCACGCAAGCGTGGGCATGGCACCCAAAAATTTAGGCGTGACAAAGCACTAGACGCCAGCTTGCACCCTCACGGCGTGCCGTCTCATCGCTTTTGCCTAACGAAAGATCGCTGCATGTATCCACGCATGGCCAGTGCCAAACCACATATTGCCCGGCTTCCTCACAATTCGCATTCTCCTTGTATGTCGCAAATTGTGGAGAATCCGGACGATCCGCATATTTTGCTCAACACGCACCACGAGTAACCCCGATACGAACAATCAGCGTTAGTTCCCGGTCTGGTGTGATTGTCCGGTCTGGTCGTAGGCAGCGGCCGGGTGATTGGAGGTCATGGACTGGGAGAAAGGGCAGGTACGCTGACTAAACACCAGGATAATATCCTCGTCCCAGACCGTTGCGCTGGAAGCGGATGGGACGCACGAGGGGGGAATTAGCATGATGCGTAAGGTAACTGTCCGCCGGGAAACCCCAGGCGGCGCAAAACGATTGTGCCTAGTGGGCGTTCTTCTTCTGACCTTGGTCGCCTTGGCCGGCGTCGTCGTGGCCTACGCGGCACAGATTGTCAGCAATCCCGCCACTACCATCCGATTTGTCGATTCCGACAAGTCGGCAGCCGAGCGGGCCAGCACCGAAGTCTGGGTTTCCGTCGGCGATACAAAGTCGCCCAACACCAAGACAACCAAAGACGCCCAACCGTCAAACCATCCGCCGAGAGCCGTCGGCAGCACTCCACTCAAAACCCATGGCAACAATCGTGTTAGCGGAGTTCTTCCAACCAGCCAGCCGGCCGGCCCCGACAAACCGAGACATTTCGAGCAACGCCCGCAAATGCTCGCCAAAGATGTTCCAACCGCCGGAACTTCGTTGATAAAGGCGATGCTCGGCCATCGCAATCGCCCCTTGTCGCCCGTATTGCCTGACGAGAAGACACGTGAGAGATGGATATCGGACCAGCAGCCCGCCATTGCGAAGCCGTGCGAAAATGCCAAGGCCGCAAGCCCGCAAGAAACCATAAGTCGCAATGTGGAGGCATCCAGCCCGTGGCCCAGGCGAGCCTCGAAAGCCACGTTGATTTCCGGCCAGATAGACCGGGGCAACACTATCAAGATAAAGCCGGCTGGGAGCTGGGCCTGGAGTCAGCCGAAGGCAGAGAAGGCAGCACGGAAGCCGCAAGAACCCAACAAGACCCCGCTCCAGTTGACCGACAAGACGCAGCCGGAAAGCAGCGTCCGAATAGTAACATCGCAACAGGTCGTCAAACCGCCGGCCACCTCCGCCGAAAAGCCGCAAGCGAAGGTCGCGCCTGCCACGATCCTCAACGCCAGAACACGGGCGACAGCCAGCACCAGACGTACAGCCGACACCAAGAAGTCGGATCCGCCATCGTCGGTGGCCGGTGATTCGTCGACGAATAACACGCGACCGGCTACGAGGAACTTCTGGGTGATGCCTCTTAACGAAGCATCACCACGGGCGGACCGTTTGGCTTCGCGCTCGGACACGGCAACTCGGATGGCCATGCTGCAAAAGCAGCCCACGCAGAAACCAGTTGAAAAGCCCGCCGCAAAGCCCACTCCCAAAAACACGCAAGGGACAGTGGCGGCCAAGGCACCCGAACGGCCGACCCAAACGAATCGGGTGGAACCTCGCCCGAAGCCGGCGGCGGCCCAGTCACCGGTAGCCGCGGCAGCGGTTCAGCCCGCGGCGGCGGTTCAACCACCCGAGGCGGTGCCCGCCGGGGCGATGGAGCGATTGGGGCCGTTCGAGGTTTTGGATCATACGGGCGAGTTGACGGTCGTGTTGCGACGCAGCAAGCTCTTGCGGACGAAGGTCGACATCTACCGCACGGCGGTGGTCGATCCGGGTGTCTGCGACGTAGTACAATTCACGCCACGCGAGGTCTCGATCATCGGCAAGAGCCAGGGCGCGACTCACGTGACATTCTGGTTCGAGGACGGCAAGCACCTGCCGGCCACATACCTGGTCCGCGTGGTGCCCGACCCCGAGGTTCAAGAGCGCCGCGAGGAACAGTTCGGCGTGCTCGAGGAGATTCTGGCGGAGTTGTTCCCCAACAGCAAGGTCTACCTGACTCCGGTGGCCGACAAGCTGATCGTCCGCGGCCAGGCCCGCAATGCCTCCGAGGCGTCGCAGATCATGGCGGTCATTCGGGGCGAGGCGGTGTCCGGTTCGCATGGAGTGACCGATCCGCTGGCCCAGGATCAGGGGCGACAAACGATGCTGGCCACGCAGGTGGTCAACATGCTTCGCATCCCAGGCGTTCAGCAGGTGGCCTTGAAAGTCAAGATTGCCGAGCTGAACCGCACGGCCGCGCGGGGCTTCGGCGTCGACCTGGACGTCAGCATGCTGCTGGACGGAGGCACGCTCGCCGTCCGGTCGTTGTTGAACCAGGCCACCGGTGCGGGAGGCATCACCTCGGGTAACCTGATCGGCAACTTCGACGCCGGTAACATCCAGTTTGCCGTGCATTACCTGGAACAGCACAGCGTGTTGCGGATGCTCAGCGAGCCCACGCTGGTGACCCTAAGCGGCCGGCCGGCCAGTTTCGTGGCGGGCGGCGAGTTCCCGGTGCCCACCACGGTGGGCGTGGCCGGTGCCGCGGCCGTGACCACCGACTTCCGCGCGTTTGGTGCCATCATTACCTTCCTGCCGGTGGTGCTAGACAAGGACAGAATACGACTCGAAGTAGCGCCCGAATTCAGCCAGGTGGATAACGACCTGGCCAACACGATGACCGGGGCCTTGGGCCTGCAAACCCGATCGGTGACCACCACGGTTGAAATGCGCGAGGGCCAGACGCTGGCTATCGCCGGGTTGCTGGACGACTCGATGACGGGCAGCAATCAGGGCAACATCCCCTTTGTCGCGCAGATCTTCGGACAACGCGAAATGGGTCGCAACGAGACCGAGTTGATCATCCTGGTCACGCCGGAGTTGGTTCACCCCATGGAACCCGAGGAAGTACCACCCTTGCCCGGCTTCGACGTAACCGAGCCGACCAACACCGAGTTCTATCTCTGGGGTCGGATCGAAGGTCGCCCAACACACGAGTACCGGAGCACGGTCTGGCCGCGTCTGCGTCGCCGCTACAGGGCCGGTGGACCAGCCATGATCTCCGGACCCTTCGGACATGGAGACTGAACTAAGTCGGAGGTTGGAAGTCGGAAATTGGAAGCGCGCAAGCGGAACGAGTATCTCCATTCGCGCGTTTCCGACTTCCGATTTCCAATCTCCAAACTCTCAACTCTAAGCTCAACAATGAACGCTCGATCACTTCTGCAACACTCATCGGCGGTGCTGTTCTGCCTGACGCTTGTCGGATGTCAAGGCCTCGGCTCGATGTTTGGCATTCCGCGCGAGCAGAAGCTGGGACCCGGATACGACCGGCCCTTCCCGCTGGGCCAGGTGACCGACTCGCACTGGGAATCGCAACAGGCCAACGCCGAGGCCTCCGACTTCATCCTCTACGATCACGAGTTCGTGGGCAACACGGCCAAGCTGAACACGGGCGGCAAGAAACACCTCCTGCAAATGGCCCTGCGGCTGGAGCACGTGCCCTTCCCGGTCGTCGTCGAGCAGAGCCCCAACAACCGCAACCCGCGTCTCGACGCCGAGCGTCGCCGGGCGGTGACCGCCACCTTCAGCGAGTTGGGTCTGCAACTGGTCGACAGCCGCGTGGTCGTTGCCCCGGCGTTCAACGAAGGCATCACGGCCGAAGAGGGCGAGGCCAACTACTACGGCACCATCGGCACCGGCGGCTTCGGCACCGGCGGCGGTGTCGGTCGCCGCTTCGGCGGTCGCGGTGGCGTGTTCCACTAAGCGGCTGTCCAAGAGAGGGGCTGGAGGTGAGGGCTTCCGCGGTCGAAACACGAAGTTGTTTTTGGACGACCGCTAAGGACCGGTGCCGTCACTCCCGCCCATCGATTGCTGGAGCTTGTTGATCGCTCGCATCCACAGCATCTGCACGGCTGGGCGGGAGCGCCCCATCTGTTCGGCCACTTCGTTGAAGGAAAGGCGCTGGAGGTTCCGCAGCACGATGACTTCCTGGTAGTCAGGCGTCAGCGTGGCCAGCGCGTCCGAGACTCGAAGCTCGTCGTCCATGCGTGCCAATTCTTGGCTGGGTGTAGGCCCCGGTGCCGCCGGCTCGGCCGCGCCACCACCGCCGGCGCCCGTCTCGGCCGGGTCGCGAAAGCGGACCTCCAGGCGTGCCTGCCGCTTGGCCGTGCCCCGATAGTGACGAACGAAGTCGGCCACGTTGTGCGTGAGGATCTTCCGCAGCCAGCCGAGCCATTCCTTCTCCGACCGGCCCTGGAAGCGGTCGAAGTCGCGGTGCGCTTCGAGCATCGTTTGCTGCACCACGTCCGAGGCGTCGACCTTCGCTTTCAACCAGCTCTCGACATGCGCCCGGGCCACGAACCCCAAGTAGCCGCGGCAGAGCCCAAACAACTGGTCGCGGCACTCGCCGTCGCCCTGTTGGGCTCGCCGAATCAAGTCGACAACCTTCGATTCGTCCATCTCGTTCATGCCCGGTACCTTCCCGCTATTCTGCCCCTTCCACTATGATCTCGAACCCCAAAGCCTCGATCATGCGGTAGTCTTCCTCGGCTGGTTGGCCTTCGGTGGTCAGGTAGTCGCCGATGAAGATGCCGTTGGCCGGATAGAGTCCCAGCGGTTGCAGGCTACCCAGGTGCATCTCGCGACCACCCGCTATTCGCAACTCACACCTTGGATTGGCCAGTCGCACCAGCGCCAGCACCTTCAGGCAGTAACGAGGGTTGAGCCGGTGCGTGTCGGCAAGAGGCGTGCCGGCGATGGGCATGAGGAAGTTGACGGGCACCACGTCCACGGCCAGTTGACCCAGACGCAGCGCAAGCTCGACCACGTCCTCATCCTCTTCACCCAGACCCACGATGCCGCCGGAGCAAATCTCCAGCCCCACCTCGCGGACCACGCCAAGCGTGTCGAGGCGGTCCTGGTAGCTATGCGTGGTACATATCCGCGGGTAGAACCGTCGGCTGGTGTTCAGATTGTGGTTCACCCGGCTTACACCGCACTGCTTCAATCGCATGGCCTGTTCCCGCGTGAGCAGCCCGGGTGAAATGCAAACCTTCAGAGCGTAGGCCGAGCGGATCTGGCCGACAACCTGCGTGATGGTGTCCAACTCGCTATCCGACGGCCGGCGGCCGGAAAGCACGACGCAGTAGGTTCGGGCCTTCCGCTGGTGGGCGATTCGGGCACCGTCAAGGATCTTGTCTGGCTCCAGCAGGTTGTAGCGGGGGATATCGGCCCGCGAGACACTAGACTGCGAGCAGTAGCCGCAATCCTCGCTGCACGTGCCGCTCTTGGCATTCATTAAGAAGTTCAAATGCACCTGGTCGCCGAACCACCGACGCCGCACGCGATAAGCGGCCGCCAATAGATCAAGCAACTCAAAGTCGGCCGAACGCAGAATTGCCAGACCCTCCTCGGGCGTCAACCCCTGGCCGTCCAGTACCCGGTCGGCCAATTCGTGCCAGTGGGAAGGTGTGTCGTTGCTGGACAAATTTGCGTCCTCGTGTAGGCTAGTGATGGAGACTGGGGGGCTTGAGCCCTAATAATATGTACCTAACAGCCTAAACATCAAACGGCGAACAAGCAATGACCGGGCCGCTAACCATCGTGGAGGCCGCCGGACAAATTGAGACCGGCCGCCTGAAACCATCGGATCTTCTCGAATCGTGCCTGGGGCGGATCGACCAGTACGAGGACAAGGTTTCGGCTTGGGTAATGGTCGACCGCGAAGCCGCTCGGCGGGCCGCCGCCGATGCCGATCAAGCAATCGCCCAAGGCGACTACCTCGGCCCACTGCACGGAATACCAATAGGAATCAAGGACATTATCGACGTCCAGGGACTGGTCACCACGGCCGGCTCGCCGTTGCGAAAAGACTGCGTGGCAAAGGCCGACGCGCCGCTGGTGGCGTCGCTACGTCGGGCCGGAGCAATAATCGTCGGAAAGACCGTAACGGTCGAGTTCGCATGTTTTGACCCATCACCCACTCGAAACCCTTGGGACCCCCAGTTACGCCATACGCCGGGTGGCTCCAGCAGCGGCTCGGCCGTGGCGGTGGCGCTGGGGATGTGCCTGGGGGCGACCGGCACTCAGACCGGCGGATCACTGGTTCGGCCGGCCTCGTATTGCGGCATCTGTGCCTGCCGTCCAACGTTCGGCCGCGTGGATTGCCAAGGTGTCGTGCCGGTCAGCCATCACCTGGACCAGCCGGGCCCCATGACCCGGACCGTCGGCGACCTGGAACTGCTCCTTCGGTACCTACCCCGACCCCAACAACTGGGCCGATCCGATGGCCGGCCAATCGGGGAAAAGGTCCCCTTTTTTCCCTTTTCCACCCCACCACTACTGGGGGTTGTCGAGCAGTTCTTCATGGACGAGGCCGATGACCGCATCCGCCATGCCACGGAAAGTGCGCTGGATATGTTACGGGAACAGGGCGCTCGGATCGAATCGGCCAACTTGCCCGACCGGGTGGATATGCCGGAGATACTCGCCATGCACGGACGGATAATGGCGGTCGAAGCGGCCGAATATCATCAGGAACAGTTCGCCGCCTGTCGAGAGTCGTACGGACCGATGATTACGGGCCTGTTGGATGAGGGTTTGACCATCTTGGGCGTGGACTACGCAGCCGCTCTGCGACATCAGCGGGAGACTCGGCTACGTCTGCGGCCGCTGTTGGAGCAGTTCGACGCCCTGATCATGCCGGCCACCGACACTACCGCCCCACCTACCCTCGAGACGACCGGCGACCGCAAGTTCCAGGCCCCCTGGAGTTACGCCGGGGTGCCGGTTGTGAGCATCCCTTGCGGGCTGGCTTCCGACGCCATGCCGGCCGCCGTGCAGTTGGTCGGCCCACACCACGACGACTCGCGCCTGCTGGCCATCGCCGCCTGGTGCGAACGCCACCTGGCCTTCGACGCCCGACCGCCGATGGTGGGATATTAGCGCGACCGGGCAGCGTTTTGCCGCCTCTGGGCATCCCGAAAGCTGGGTACCTGTAGTAATGTGCGCGTACTGCAAGCTTCGGGCTGTCTCGGCAAACTGATTCTGACCTTGCCGCCCGATTTGCGTTTTGGTAGCCTCTCGCGACCCGTGTAGATAGGGAGATTCTCGGCACGGGCGGAAAAGGATGTCCGCATGAGAAAAGAGACTGTCAACCTGGCCGTGGTGGGCCTGGGCAACTGGGGCAAGAACGTCGCGCGTGCCTTCGCCGCCACCTCGCGATCGAACGTTTCGCACATCTGCGACACCCAGCGGCTACTGCTGGACCGCAATCGCCACCTCTACCCGCGGGCCGTGGCAACGCAGGACTATCAGGCCGTACTCCGCGAGCCGAACGTCGAGGCGGTGGTCTTGGCCACGCCGGCTCCCACGCACCACGAGTTGGCCCGTGCGGCGTTGCTGGCTGGCAAGCACGTCTTCGTCGAGAAGCCGCTTGCCTTGACCGTTGAGCACGCCGAGGAACTGGTCGAGACGGCCGCCCGAGTTGGCTGCAAGCTGATGGTCGGCCACTTGCTCGAGTACCATCCGGCCGTAAGGCTGATGAAGGAGCACATAGACGCCGGCGAGTTGGGCGACATCCACTATATGTACTGTCAACGTTTGAACCTGGGCGTGGTTCGCCGGAACGAGAACGCTTTCTGGTCGCTGGCGCCGCACGACATCTCTATCATCCTACACCTATTCGGCGCGGAGCCGGATCGGGTGGTGGCCAGCGGATCGCAGTTTCTTCAGCAGGGGATCGAGGACGTTGTCTTCGCCGGGCTGCATTTTCCCGATGGTCGGATTGCGCAGGTGCACGTTTCCTGGCTCGATCCGCACAAGGAGCGCAAGATGGTGGTGGTCGGCTCGCGCAAGATGCTCGTCTTCGACGACATGCACCCGACCGAGAAGATCCGCATCTTCGACAAGGGCGCTAATCTACAGCTTGACGCCGCCACGCCGATCCAGACGATAACCGTCCGGCACGGCGACATACACATCCCGCACGTCAGCAATCGGCCTCCGTTGGACATCGAGGCGCAACACTTCGTCGACTGCATAATCGAAGACACAACGCCGCGAAGCGATGGTGCCGACGGCTTGCGAGTGGTTCGGGTTCTAGAGCAAGTCGAGCGTCAGCTTCACGGCGGTTGCGTAGAGGAAACAAAGGATCGCGGCCTGCCCACGTTCATGCCCAAGGCCGCGTGAGCAACCGACTGGGAGCAACAACCCTACCCAAGAGCAACACGCATGAGTTCCGAACCTGCCCTGAATCGCCGCTTCGGCCCGCGTCTGGCGGTGGTCGGTCTTGAATCGACTCGGGCGTTCCCAGCCGAGCCGGGCTACACGGCTCACGAGTCGGCCTTCATCGACCAAGACGTCGAGATCGGCGATGGCACGAGCATTTGGCACGTCTCGCACGTGATGCAGGGCTCGCGGATCGGACGCGACTGCCGGATCGGGCAGAACGTGGTGATCGGCCCTCGGGCGACGGTCGGTAACGGCGTGAAGATACAGAACAATGTCTCGGTCTACGAAGGCGTAACGCTCGAGGACGGCGTCTTCTGCGGTCCCTCGATGGTATTCACCAACGTCTTCAACCCGCGTAGCGAAATTCCCCGCATGGACGAGCTTCGCCCCACGCTGGTCAAGCGGGGTGCGACGCTGGGTGCCAACTGCACTATCGTTTGCGGCACGACGATCGGCCGATACGCCCTGGTGGGTGCCGGGGCAGTGGTGACGAAGGACGTGCCCGACCATGCGCTCGTGTTCGGCTCACCGGCCACTATTCAGGGTTGGGTGTGCTCCTGTGGCGAGAAGCTCGATTGGCAAGGTCACACGGCCGTCTGCCGCTGCGGCAACGGCTACACGAAGAACGGCTCGACGGTCAGCCCGACCGATCGGGCATCTAGCAAGCAAGTGAAAAGTATGAACGTCCCGCTTCTGGACCTCAAGGCGCAGTACGATCCGATCCGCAAGCAGGTTCTGGCCGCGGTCGAGCGGGTGCTCGACTCGCACGCATTCATACTGGGCCCGGCGGTCAAGGAGTTTGAAGATCGAATTGCCTCGTATTGTGGGGTGGAACACGCCGTGGGCGTATCGTCCGGCAGCGACGCCCTGCTGGTATCTCTGATGGCGTTGGGGATCGGGCCGGGCGACGAGGTGATAACCACGCCCTACTCCTTCTTCGCCACCGCCGGCTGTATCGCCCGAGTCGGCGCCAAGGCGGTCTTCGTCGACATCGACCCGGTCACCTACAACATCAACCCCGAGCTGATCGAAGCGGCGATCACGTCGCGTACTCGCGCTATCCTGCCGGTACACCTTTACGGCCAGTGCGCCGAGATGGGGCCGATTCTCGACATCGCCTCGCGCCACGATCTGGCGGTCGTGGAAGACGCGGCCCAGGCCATCGGGGCCCAGTATCGCGACGGGCGTCAGGCGGGCGGCATGGGTACGCTGGGGTGTTTTTCGTTCTTCCCCAGCAAGAACCTGGGTGGATTGGGTGACGGCGGGTTGGTGGTTACGGGCGATGCGGAGTTGGCCGAGCGGGTGCGAACGCTTCGCGCCCACGGCGGCAAGCCCAAGTACTATCACAAGCTGATCGGCGGCAACTTCCGGCTGGACGCGATCCAGGCCGCCGTGCTAAACGTCAAGCTCGACTACCTCGACGGCTGGACGGCCATGCGGCAGGCCAACGCCCGACGCTACGCCGAACTGTTCGCGGCAAGCGGTCTGAGCGAGTCGCTTGGGCTGGTGCTCCCGGAGGCCGTGCATGCTGAAAGCGGCGTCGCCAGGTATCACATTTACAACCAGTTCGTGGTCCGCTTGCCGGATCGCGACCGCGTGCAGGCGTCGCTTGGAGAATCGGGAATCGCTACCGCGTTGTACTATCCCGTGCCCTTCCACCTGCAAGAGTGTTTCGCGGAGTTGGGCTACCGGGAGGGCGATTTCCCCGAGGCCGAGCGGGCCGCCCGAGAAACACTGGCCCTGCCCATCTACCCGGAACTCAGCGAGCAACAGCAGCAGGCGGTTGTCGAGGCGCTTGGGCGTTTGGGCGATTAGGGACGCGGAGGCGTGGGGGTTATCGACGCGACTTTCGCTTACCGTGTGCGTATTCATGGATTCCGTCCGAAGTTATTCGACAATAGCCGCCAGCGGAAGCTGACGGTTGCCCGACACAACAGCCTCTGCTGGACGGTGTGACCGCGCCACGGAGCAACCGCCAGCTTCCGCTGGCGGCTAGTGCAGACAAGGTGGCAGTGCGGTCCTGCCGGACCCAGTGCTCCAAACCCCTAGATCCCCGGTCGCCACCGGAAAATGAGCCGATTCACGACCCAAGTATTGACGTTGATGTCGGGCACGGTGCCCGCCCAGGCCGCCATGGTCCTGGCGGCTCCGGTGCTTACGCGGTTGTATCGACCGGTCGACTTCGCGCTGTTCGCCCTGTTCGTGGTGGGCGTGAACCTGATCTCGGCCGTGGCGGCGGGCCGTTACGAGTTCGCGCTGGTTCTGCCCGAGCGGGACGAGGAAGCGGTCAACCTGCTCGGACTGGCCTTGCTGCTCTCGGCCGCAACGTCGTTGGCTACGCTGCTTCTGGCGGTACTGTTGGGCAACTGGCTGGTCGCGTGGTTCGACCTCTCGGGCGGTCGTTGGCTGTGGCTCGTGTCGCCCGGCGTATTGGCCTACTCCTGGTACAACATCGCGGCCAAGTGGCAATCGCGCAAAGAGCGGTTCAGGAACATGGCGCTGGCCGAGGTGGGTGGATGCGTTGGAAGTCTCTCCACGCAGATTGCCGCCGGATTGCTGATGGCCACGCCGACCGGCATCCCGCTGATCTGCGGGAACCTGCTACGCCGCTACATAGCCTTGGGCACGATGGGCCACGGGATGTTCGGCGACCTGGTTCGGCTTCGCCGGGAACTTCGTGCCGCGTCGATCAAGGCGGCCGCCCTTCGTTACTGGCGGTTCCCCGCCCTGGCCAGCCCGGGCATTTTGATCGGGCGGGCGGCGCACGAGGTACCAAAACTGATGTTGGCCGCCTGCTTCGCGCCGCAACTGCTCGGCTTCTATAGCCTCGCGATGAGGGTGTTGGGAACCCCGGCGACGATCATCGGCCGAGCGGCGTCCAGCGTCTTCTTCCCACGCATCTCGAAGTGCCGGCACGACTCGGCCCGATCGCGCGCGATGTTGCTGAAGGCCTGCCGCGGCCTGCTGGTCATGGTCGTGCCACCGGCGGTCGTGCTGCTGCTGTGGGCCGATTCGATATTCGCCTTCCTGTTCGGTGCCGAATGGGCGGCGGCCGGCCACTACGCCCGGCTGCTGGTTCCGATGCTCGCGGCCCAGTTCGTCGTTACCCCCATCCGGCACACCATGCAGGCGTTCGAGAAACAGTCGGTGGTGCTGGCCTGGCACGCTTGCTTCCTGGCCTTCTCGGTTGCCGCCTTCACGATCGGCTACAAGGTCGGCAGCGCCGACGTGGCCATACTCAACTACTCGTTGGTCTCGATGTTCATGTACGCCGTTTACGTGGGCATGTGCTTTCTATACGCCGACCCTAGCTTGCAGCCCCAACCACATCGTTTAGCGCCGACGGCCGCCGGTATTGGCCACTGAACCTTACACAATGCAGAGCTTGCAAAAAGCATGGCGAGTCGTGGGTGGGTTCGTCGAGTTGAATCGGCGGGCGTGCCTCGATCTCCGCGAGCGACGCCTCTTCAAGCGGATGCCATCCGACTACTGGAACCGATTGCCGGAAGTGGTGTTCGGCCAGCAGGAGCCGGTCTTCGTGCTCTCGACCGGTCGATGCGGCACGGCCCTGTTGACGAAGATACTCGGCCACCTGCCGGGCGTGCTCTGCTACCACGCGCCCTCGCCCGAGTTCGTCTACTCGCAGAAACGTGCTTATGAGGAGGGACTCGATCAGTTCGAGACGTTCAAGGCCGTCGTCGCCGCGGCCCGTTTCGAGTTGCTTGCCGACTGCGCCGCCCGGGGCCGGCGATACGTGGAGACCAACTGCCGGATAACCTTCTTCGCGCCGCATCTTTTCGACCTGTTCCCCAAAGCGCGGTTCGTGCATTTGGTACGCCACCCGGGCAGCTTCGTCCGCAGCGGCGTGCGACGGGGTTACTACGAGGGCAGCTACGCCGACATGGGGCGGATCAGGCCGACCGGCGGTCCGGTCGCCGACGCCTGGGGCCAGATGACGCCCATCGAGCGGTGCGCCTGGCTCTGGAACGAAACGAACGCTTTCATCGAACGTTTCAAGGCCGACCACGACACCCAGCGGATACTGACCATCAAAGCCGAGGACCTCTTCTCGCGGCCCGACACAACGTTGCAACTCTGCCGCCACTGCCGACTGCCCGAGCCGGACGAGTCGCGCGTGGCACGATGGATCAAGAAACCGGTCAATCGCCAACTGGCCGGCGACCTGCCGCCCTACACGCTATGGGACGAAGACCGCAAGAACCAACTCCGCCGCTGGGCCACGCTCGCCACAACTTACGGATATGAGAGTTGAAAGCATGTTTAGCCCCGGCGGCCACGCCGGGGGATGCAAAGCCGCAAGTCGTCACCACCAGTCGCACATGATAACCACACGCACCGAACATCCCGACCGTCGCGTCCCGGGCGCCGAGGAGGCCGCTCTGTTGGAGCGGCTCGACCTGGAATGCTACCGGGCCACGTCGGCCACGTGCGGACCGATCGGGCGCGAACATCCTCTCTACCGCCCTCGGCTCGACGAGGAGTCTCTCGCGGCGGGCAACCCCCGACCCCATTGGCCGGGCGGCGCTCGCTTGGCCGTTTGTCTTACGCACGACGTCGACAACGTCGCCTCTCTCAACGCCCGAATGCACTGGCGAAAGCTGACAAACTGCCTAAGCCATCTGCGTCGCCGGCGTGACGGCCGGGCGGCCCGAGCGATTGCGGCGTCGGCTGCCGGTCTAGCCCGATCGCTCGCTCCGCTGCGTGGCGTCGACCCGGTTGCACATTCGAGCGGTGGCTGGCCATGGAGGCCGAGGTGGGCGCCAAATCGACCTTCCTCCTGCTGCCCGAGCGGTACGCCAAACCGCACTACTCCGACGGCGCGTACCGCTACCACGACAAGGTTCGTTTCGACGGTCAGGCTTCCAGCGTGGGCCAGATGATGCGCGAGATTCACCGGCGTGGCTGGGAAGTCGGGCTGCACGCCGCCTGGGAAGCATGCCACTCGGCCGACGAACTGAAGCGACAGAAGGAGCAGGTCGAGACGCTTATCGACGCCGAGATAACTAGCGTTCGCCACCATCACCTGCATTTCGACATCCGCCACACGCCCCGAGCGCAGCAGCAGGCCGGCCTGCTGGTCGATTCCAGCCTGGGCCTGAACGACAACATCGGGTTCCGCCAGGGTACCTGCTATCCGTGGTTGCTGCACGACTTCAACCGCGACACCGAGTCGGACGTGCTCGAACTGCCCCTGGTCGTCCAGGACAAGTGCCTGGTCGACATGCTCGGATGCGGATCGGAAGAACTGGCCATGGACT